>OWJA01000025.1_pt1 | contig 82156 bp, 89 predicted proteins | sample 1732901 | NCBI WGS metagenome assembly OWJA01 (sample SAMN05065766, study PRJEB22554) | human gut metagenome | biome: ENVO:2100002; feature: ENVO:00000062; material: ENVO:00002003 | host: Homo sapiens | place: USA | reverse complement strand
ACCCCTGCTAAAATTTAAAATGCCGAAGCCCGCAGGAAAGACTTACTCCCTTCATTCCTGCGGGCTTTGTGCTGCCCGGCTGACGCAGAGGATCACCTTTACCGACCAACAGCCTGAATGTACCAGCCGGGTTTCTTTGTTATATCCTGCCGTTCGGATCTTCCGGGCGGCTTTTTGATTTTACGGCAAGAGAGGTGGTGAGGATGACCGACAAGCAGGCGCGGTTCTGTGAAGAGTATATGATCGACCTGAACGCGACCCAGGCGGCCATCCGCGCCGGATACAGCCCCAAAACAGCCCAAGAGCAGAGTGCTCGCCTGTTATCAAATGTTATGGTTCAAAATCGTCTTGCCCAGCTGCAGGCCGAGCAAAGCCGTCGGACCGGCGTATCTGCTGATCGTGTCGTGCGGGAACTTGCCAAGATTGCTTTTGCAAACGCCAGCGACCTGATCGACCCGGAGACAGCTTCCGTGAAGCTGGATGCTTCCCGGGATGATCTGGCCGCAATCCAGTCCATTAAGGTCAAGAGCTTTGGCGAGGACGGTTTGGAACACGAGGTCAAACTTGCAGATAAGCTCCGAGCCCTTGACCTGTTGGGCAAGCATCTGGGTATGTACAAAGACGCATCCGAAAAAGAAAATGCCGCTGCTCAAAATAACGACATACAGACCCTTGCGGATCTGCTGCAACGGCCTGTTCCAAACCGCGATATCAAGGACTTTGAAGAATGAACATTCCGGCTCCATTTTCTGAAAACCAGATGCGGTTCTTCTGGGGCTGCTTTGACCACTGGTTCAACGTTGCAGAGGGCGGTAAACGTGGTGGTAAGAACGTGCTTATCACGATGGCGTATTGCACCATTCTTGAAAAGCATCCGAGCCGCATCCACTTGATCGCGGGCGTATCCACTGCGACGGCCCGGCTGAACATTCTGGACTGTGACGGCTTCGGCCTGAAAAACTATTTTGAGGGCCGCTGCCGTGAGGGCACCTACCAGAACCGCGACTGTCTGTACATCCAGACTGCCACCGGCGAAAAGGTGGTGCTGGTGTCTGGTGGTGGCAAAGCCGGTGACGAAAAGCTGATCAAGGGCAACACCTACGGCACCGCGTACATCACCGAAGCCAATGAATGCAGCGAAACTTTCATCAAGGAAGTATTCGACCGTACCCTGTCCAGCCCGGACAGAAAGGTCTTTCATGATCTGAACCCCAAGGCGGAGGGGCACTGGTACTACAAGACCGTGCTGGACTTCCACGAAGCAAAGCAGCGCGAAAATCCCGCCTACGGCCTGAACTATGGACACTTCACCATTGCGGACAACATGAGCATCTCGGACGAGCAGCTCCGGGCCGTGCTTGCCACCTATGACCGCAAGAGTATCTGGTACGCCCGCGACATTCTGGGCCAGCGCAGAGCCGCCGAGGGCCTGATCTACGATATGTTTGACTTCACGGCCAATGTCTATACGGTTCCGCCCACTGCAATGCAGGCCGTTTCCACCCGCACCATTGCGGTAGACTACGGAACCTTGAACCCAACCTGTTTTCTCTCGATCTTTGACGACGGTGAAACTGTCCGTGTTGACCGGGAATACCGATGGGATGGCCGCAAGGAACGCCGCCAGAAAACCGATGAAGAATATGCCGACGACTTCATGGCCTTTATGGGAGATAACCCCTGTGCGGCCTATGTGGACCCGTCGGCGGCATCTTTCATCACCGCACTGCGCCAGCGCGGCGTCTATGTCATGGAAGCCAACAACGATGTACTGAACGGCATCCGCCGGTGCAGCACCCTGATCTCCAAGCGCCGCCTTCTGGTAAACAAAGCCTGCACCGGTCTGTTGGACGAGTTTGGCCTTTACCGCTGGGACGATAAGGCTGCACTGCTGGGCGTGGAGAAACCCGTAAAGGAAAACGACCACGCAATGGATGCCCTACGCTATTTTGTAAATTCCCTGCCTGATTGGAGGTTTGAGCATGTCAAGGCGTAACAAGAACCGCCCCGCCGGGGGCACACAACCGAATACCCTGACACTGGATGCTTTCTCCAACCCGCTGTTCCGGCTGGGCTATGGCAGCCAGAGCCCGCTGGAAGCCACCAGCTATCCGCTCACCCGAATGACCGGCAACTATGCGCTGCTCAACAGCCTCTACCGTGAAAACTGGGTCGTGCAGAATGTTGTTGGCCTGATGGTGGACGATATGCTGCGGGAATGGTACGAACTCAAGGACGCTGCGCCCGATCAGCTGAAAGCTCTGCATCGTGCTGAGCAGCGCGCCGGTCTGCGCAGATGTATTTCCACCGGCCTGAAATGGGGTCGCCTGTATGGCGGTGCCGCCGGGCTGATCCTGATCGCCGGGCAGACCGACCTTTCCCAACCGCTGGACCCCGACAGCATCCAGCCCGGCAGTTTCCGGGGCCTGTACATCCTTGACCGCTGGCAGGGTATCTCACCGGAACCGGGCCTGACCTTTGAGGGTGGCGAGGTGGTGCCTGCGTTCTATTCCATCAACGATGCCGCCGGGCATATCGTCACCCGGGTGCATCACTCCCGCGTCGTCCGGTTCATTGGCAGAGAACTGCCGGAACTGGAACGGCAGGCGGAGCTTTACTGGGGCGAATCCGAGGTGGAAGCCCTGTACAAGGATGTTGTGGCCCACGATAATGTTTCGGCCAACATGGCAGCGCTAACCTTTCAGGCCAACATCAACACCATGGAGGTCAAGGGTCTGGAACAGCTGCTTTCCCTTTCCAGCCCGGATGTGCAGCGGCGCTTCTGGAACACCATGCAGGCCCAGAGTGTGCTGCGCTCCAACTTTGGTGTACAGCTGGTGGAACAGGGCAACAAGATCAACAATACACAGTACACCTTCACCGGCCTGCAGGAAGTGTACGAGAGCATGTGCCTGAACCTGTGCGGCGCATCCCACTACCCTATGACGAAGCTGTTCGGACGCTCTCCTGCCGGCATGAACGCCACCGGCGAAAGCGATTTGAAGAACTACTACGACTATGTGGATACCCTGCGGGAAAGCAGACTGCGCCCGGTTCTGGAAAAGCTGCTGCCTGTTCTGGCCCGTTCCGCAGGCATCCAACTGGAAGATGCAGACCTCAGCTTCCCGCCGCTGTGGACACCAACCGCAAAAGAGACCGCCGACATTGCAAAAATCAAGGCTGACAGCATCGTTAGTGCGTTTCAGTCCGGCTTGCTGGATGTGCCCGCTGCACAGCAGGAGCTGCGCCGCCTGAGCGATGAGACCGGCATGTTCGGCAGTATCACCGATGAAGCCATTGCCGCTAATGCGGGCAAGACTTATCAGGACGTGACCGCCATGCGCGACCCGCTGGCGGGGCTGACAGAAAATCTGACCGGAATTGAGGTTCCTACTGCGGACACCTCGGTATTCGATTTCAACTCCCGCCACGACCCCTCCGACGGACGCTTTACAAGCGGCGGCGGGAGCGGTAAAATAGAGAAAACCAAGTACGCACCGTCTCCGCAGAGGAGCGAGAGCAAAATTCAGCTCAAGCCCAAGACCTATGCAAGGCTCACCGGTGTGTTGAACACGCAGTACCCGGGGCTTCTGGCTGGTGAAAAGGTCATTATTCGGGATGCCAATTATCAGTACCACGTTACTGCAGATGGCTTTGGTGGACTGAGCGTTGAACGGCGCATTCCAATCACGAACAGGAGGAAAAAATGAGCAAGCAGGAATCTGTATGGGTGCAGTATGTTCGTGAGCACTATGAACCTGCCTCTGATGTCGAGATGTCCTATGAGGACGAAAATAATTTGCTTTGGCTTTTGAATGCACCGGCAGGATATCAGGTTGAGGACGAGATGCTTGAGTATGCACAAAAGCACCCGGATGCAAGCATGAAAGAACTTATCGAATACTTCGATGAAGTTGCCCCGGACGGGCTTACTCCGGGCGACGATGGGCTAGACCTTGAGGAGAATTGACCTATGTCCAAGGATGATTACTTTGTTCTTGCATATCGCATTCTTTCATATCTCTACGCCTGCTTCAAAGCTGGCGAACAGCCTGATATGGACTGCATTTCAGCGGATGTTCTTCATATCCCCGTGGGGTACTGGTTCAACATCATGCGCAGCCTGACAGAAGAAGGCTATATTGTAGGGCTTGTTTTCCCTGCGTCGATCGGCTCCGCTGTCAGCGTCAAAGTCATTGACCTTCGCATTACGCAGAAAGGCATTGAGTTTTTGCAGGAAAACAGCATGATGAAAAAGGCCGCTGCTTTCCTCAAAACGATCAAGGAAACAGTGCCCTGCATTTAATTTAACAGTACAAGCGTCAGACGAAAGTCCGGCGCTTTTCTTTTGCCCATTTTCAGGAGGAAGCCTATGCCCACCCTTGCCCGTGCATCCCCTGACCGGGAACTGGAACGGCTCATCCGGCTGTACCTGCGTGCCGAAACAGATATCATCAACGAGATCGGCCGTCTGCGCAGTCAAGGCCTTGTGGATTATCACGCTGTGGCTGCTCTGGAACGGGTGCAGGCCATTCTCCGCCAGCTTGAAACGCAGGACTGGGAGTATGTACCGCGCCTTGTGGAAGCGCAGTTCTATGTGCGCCGCCCGGATGCCAGAGCTGTGCCCGGCGAGACGGTGGAAAAGCATCGGGCCGGGTATCTCAATGCCAAGACCCTCACCAGCACCCAGACGGACATTGTGCAGCGGCTGACCATGAACCTCATGGGCCAGCTGACCGATGCCCACAGCACTGTGCTGGCAGGCCTGCAGAGTGCCCTGCTGGGCCGCACGGAACCGGACATTTACCGGCGCGTTGGGCTGGAACAGGTAGCCGCACAGCAGGCTGCAGGGCGTGGCATCAACCAGAGCGTGCCCGCCTTTGTGGACGCTCTGCGCCGGGAAGGCGTGACAGCCTTCACTGACAAAGCAGGCCGGAACTGGAGCCTGCACACCTATGCAACAATGGTCTCCCGCTCCACCTCGCGGCAGGCAGAGATCTTGTCTGTGATAACCGCTGACCCGGAACAGGATCTATACCAGATCAGCGCCCACGGCACCACCTGTGCCCTGTGCGCTCCCTACGAGGGCCGGGTGTACAGCCGCAGCGGAAAAGACCCGGACTTCCCGCCGCTTTCAGACGCCTTCGGCAAGATGGACCCCGCTGGGCCGGATGATCTTTCCAACAGCTGGCTGAACATCCACCCCAACTGCCTGCACAGTCTCCGCCCGTGGACACCGGCAGGACGAACGCCGGAAGAGCTTGAGCGTATCAGGCGCTTTTCCAGCCCCAAGACGAACCCCTACAGCCGCGACCCGCGCACCGAAGCACAGATCAAAGCCTACCGCGACAAAGAACAGGGCCGTGCCAAGTGGCTTGCTCAGTATCATATCTGGCAAAAATATCGAATTGCACTAGGTGATAGTGTTCCAAAGCGATTCGATACCTTTATGAAGCACAAAAAACTAAATGATTCTCAATACAACAAATGGAAAGCAGAATATTTAAGAATATCAAATAGTCATTGACTTTTGTGTCACCGCATGTTATCATGATTATGGTGACACAAAAGCGAGGTGATAAGATGTCGCCTAGAATCGGAAGACCGACAACTGAGCCAAAAACACACGAAACACGAATCCGTATGTCTGACACCGATGTACAGATGCTTGAAGTCTGCTGTGAAGAAACAGGAATGACCAAAGCGGACGTGATTCGCCAAGGTATAAAGCTAGTCTATGAAGGTCTGAAAAAAGAATAACGCCCTGCCCGGCGACTGGAAATCTTGGGCAAAGCGTTATAAGACATCAGAGGTTTCCCTTTGATAAATCTATTATATCAAATCGGGTAACCTCTTACAAGAGAATAAGAGGCAAAAATTATGAATGCAATTTTCTGCACTCCGAGCGAGGCTGTGAAGTATCGTGCGGCCCACACTACACAAGAGCTGGCATGGGCTAAGGATATAGCTGATATGTATTGTGCCCGACCTTTGAAAAGCGATGCCGCTCAATTTTACACTTTCCTTGCTGATATTTTCATGGCTGGACGCATCAGTGGAGTGCGCGAGGAACGTGCCCGTCGGAAAGGCGGTGCTCGCTGATGGGAAGAAAACATACTGATTTAACTGGTCAGCGATTTGGAAAACTCACCGTCTTAGCCCGAAATCCTGACCACATAAATCCTAATGGCGATACGGTAATTATGTATTCTTGTGTATGCGATTGTGGTAATATCGTTTCTGTTCGTGGTTGTTACCTTCGCAATGGAAAAACCAAAAGTTGCGGTTGCAACAGAAGCAATATTGGAATTCGAAGTCGAAAGCAGAATATTTTTACTATCGATGGAGATGTTGTTCGGGTCAAGCTTTCAAATTCTGACAAATGGATGGAAGTGGATTTATCCAATTGGGAGAAGATTGCTCAACACCATTGCTGGCGTTATCATTGCGGATATGCTGCCACTTGGAAAGATGGAAAATTAATATTATGTCATGTGCTTTTATTTCCAAACTGCCCGAAAGAAAAATGCCGTGACCATATCGATGGAAACCGTCTTAATAATAAAGCAAGCAATCTCCGATTCGTAACAGCGCAACAAAACTCTTGGAATCATGAGCTTACCCGTACAGAGAGCGGTGTTGCAGGAGTTTGTCGCTACGGGAACCGCTGGAGAGCACATATTTATGTAAACCAAAAACACGTAAGTCTCGGAATGTTTGATACTCTTGAAGAAGCGGTCAATGCAAGAAAACAAGCTGAAACAACTTATTTCGGAGAATACCGTCGCAAATAATTTCTTATGTTTCCCTAAAACACGATGCAGACAGCACCGTGTTTTTTTATACCCATTTTTCGGAGGTGATGCCCCTTGATTGCCTATTACGGCAGTAAAATCAGCGAACACATGACCAAGACCCCGGAGGGCTTCCTCATCTGCCATGACGTGCCCATTGCGCGCATCGGCCAGCAGGAATACTTTGCCGGGGAACTGGGCCTTGACGGCGATCCTGACCGCCTTGTGCAGGTGCAGCGCCGCCCTGAAGATGTGTTCGACCCGGCAGCAGTTGCCAGTTTCGAGGGTAAGGATGTAACCCAGAATCATCCTCCTGAACGCCTGATGCCGGAAAATCACGCCCTTTACGCCAAGGGCCACGCAGAGAATGTTCACCGGGAGGGCGATTATCTTGTCGCTGACCTTCACCTGAAGGATCCCGGCCTGATCTCTGATGTGGAAAACGGCGTGACGCGGGAGGTGTCCTGCGGCTACCGGTGCTGCTACACGCCGGATGGCACGGGATACCGCCAGACTAATATCCGAGGAAACCATGTTGCGATCGTGCCCAGAGGGCGCGCAGGGCATCTGGTTGCCATTCAGGACAGTGCCGCCGCACCGGCGGAGAAAGGAACTGCAATGAACGAATCCGAAAAGAACCCCGCCGCTGTTGTGACTGCCGCGCCGGAAGCCGCACCCGCATCTGCGCCGGAAGCTGAACCCGCAAAAGACGCACAGCCCCCTGTGGCCGAAACTGCCCCCGCAGAGGACAGTGTCCCGCCTGCACCGGCAGAAAAGCCCGCAGGCAACAGTATTGATGCCCAGCTGGATGCTATCCTGAACGCCGTGACCACGCTGGTAAAGGCGCTGTCGCAGAAGGCACAGGAGCCTGTACAGCCGCCCGCCGACGCTGACCCCGGCAAGGATGACGGCGTGGACGGCCTGCTGGCAGGCATCACCAAGGCCGCACAGGACAGCGCAGCACAGGCTGCCCACCGTTCCGGCCGCACCAGCTACGAAGCAGTCTGTGAAGAATCGCAGGCCGCGTATGACGCATTCAACCCGCACAAGCATAAGGAGGCTTGATCGTATGGCACTTTCTCAGCTCAATCCGCAGATCATCGGCGCGGAGATGGAGCACGGCTTTGCCGGTTCCTACGCACGCCAGCCCGACATGATCGTTGTAACTCGCCCTGTGGGCGAAAAAGAGCCCCTGCCCTTCGGCATGGCTCTGATGTATGATGCAAATGGTGCCGTTGTCCTGATGCAGGGCTCCGGCGTTACCGCAGACAGGTTTGCGGGCGTTGCAGGCCGCGAGATGCGCTCTGCCCTGTCTTACACTGACCAGAACACCGGCGCATACACCACCGGCGATGCTGGCAGCGTGTTCCAGCGCGGCAGCATCAACGTGCTGTGCCAGAAGGGCACCCCGAAGCGCGGCGGCGCAGTGTACGTGCGCATCATCAAGAACACTTCGCTCCCCAATGCTGTCGTGGGCGGCTTTGAGGCCGAGGCAGACAGCACCAGCGCCAACACCGTAAAGCTGACCGGTTGCCAGTGGGGCGGCTCTGCAGACGCAAACGGCGTGGCCGAGCTGGTCATTCTCACCCGTCAGAACGTGTAACAGGAGGAACAGAATATGGCAGATTTCCAGAATGTCGGCAATTTCGATGCCGGTGTGTTTACCCCGAAGCTGGGCGGTGTTGCGCCGTCCGGCTCTTCTTTTACCATGGACGCAGCAGGCATTGCGTCTGGTGGCGCATTCCTGACCAGTGAGCTGGAAAAGCGTGACCCGCTGATCCGCAAGCCCCTCACCAGCGTCACCTATGCCCGCGATATCCCCATCCAGACCGGCGGCGGCTGGGTGGACTACGTCACCGCCATGAACGTGGCCTACGGCATCACCGGCGGCTCCGGCTCCGGTGCTGTGGGTGCAGGCGGTGCCAACGGCACGCCCATCATTCAGGCCAACGTTGCCAAGGGCGCATACAAGGCGCACCTGTTCAGCGCGGCTCTGCGCGTGAACTTCGTGGACATGCAGCGCTCCAACCTCATCGGCCGCAGCCTTGATCAGCTGCTGCAGGACGGCATCCGCCTGACCTACGACAAGCACATGGATGCCAACGTCTACACCGGCTTCGAGGACTACGACACCACCGGCCTGATGAACAACCCCAATGTCACCGAGACCACTGCTGCCAGCAATGGTGCGGACTCCTCCTCTACCAAGTGGAAGGATAAGACCCCGCAGCAGATCCTGAAGGACGTGAACGACCTGCTGAGCGCTGTGTGGGCTTCCTGCGAGTATGACACCGATGCCATCCCCAACCACATCCTGCTGCCTTATGAGCAGTACAACTACATCCTGACCACCATGGTGTCCGATCTGGCATCCGAGACCATCTACGACTTCCTGATGAAGAACAACGCCGCTGTCAAGAATGGTGGTGAGTTGTTCATCGGCGGCTGCCGCTGGTGTAAGGGCGCAGGTACCGGCAAGACCGACCGCATGGTGGGTTACGTGAACAAGCCCCGTTACATCAAGATGGACGAACTGGTGCCTATGAGCCGCATCATGACTGCTCCTAACGTGACCAATGTCTGCTATGATACTGCATACATGGCAAACATTTCCGAGGTGCAGCTGTTCTACCTCACCTCCATTCTGTACGTGGACGGCATCTGAGAAAGGAGAAGCATCATGTTCATCCTCGCAAAGCGCAACATCATCATTCCCAGCCCTGCACCCGGTGTTGCACCGGTCGTGCTGAAAAAGGATGGTTTTGCCACCGTCCCCGACTGGGCCGCGGAGACGGCCTATTTTAAGGCACTGGCGGCCGATGGTAAGATCGTTGCCACCGAACACCGCGATAAGGACATTCAGGCTGCAGCTGAAAAGCCGGTAAAGACCCGCAGGGCCAAGGCTGAGGAGAAGCCCGCAGAGCCTGCTGCGGCAGAGTAAGGAGAACGGCATGATCTACGGTGCACAGTTTGGTGGAGTCCGCCAGCAGGCGGCGAACCTCGGCGGCAGCGTCGGAAATTACACCGCTGAGCAGTTCAAGGAAGAATATCCGCAGTTCTGCAATGCCGACGGCAAGTGTCACCTGCCGGATGCTCTGCTGAATGAGATCGTGCGCATGGCCAATGTCAGCGTACAGCCGGACAAATGGCTGTACAGCTGGCACTACGCCGTGGGGCTGTATGTGGCACATTACGTGACCCTGCAGCTGCGCACCTTTGCTGAAAGCAGCGCAACGCCTGCGCAGGCTGCAGCTTCCGGTGCACTGGTGGGCGTGGTGAAATCCGCCACACTGGGCGACAGTTCTGTGACCTACGACACCTCCGCCCTGACCGCAGGCACTGAGGACTGGGGCGACCTGAATGCTACCACTTACGGCCAGATGCTGGCCAACCGCGCCCGGTTCATCGGGCTTGCGGGCAGTTATGTGATCTGAGGTGATGAAGGATGGACTGGACGGACTGGTACACCGACACGGCAGATGTGTTCCGCAATGAGAAAGTGACCGAGAACAGCCTGACCCACATGGAACGCAGGAAGGTGCTTTCCGGTGTTGCCTGCCGGGTCTATCAGACAAAGACCAGCGGGCTGCAGATGAACCAGACTGCTGCCAGCATCACCCAGACCGATAAGCTGGCCTGCGGCATCGAAGTGGATATCAAGCCCGGAGATGAGCTGGTGATCCACAGAGGTGCAAAGCTGGGTTATACTGCGCCGGACGAGCGCTATTTTGCAGACACACCGGAGCGCTATTATGAACCCTTCGGTGCGGTCATGCCGGGGCTGGCCCATCAGGAGATCACACTGTTGAAGCAGGAGCGTGTGAAATGACGCTGGATGAATACATTCAAAAACTGGAAGCAGCTCAAAAAGTTCTGCCGGATATGATTTCTGTTGCCGCGAAGAACGCCACCATCCGCGCAGTGGAAGCCGCACAGGAAAAGACCCCGCCCACAGCAGACAGCCTGAGCGGCATCAACACCCGCACCGGTGAACTGAAGCAGCATTGGGCCACGGACAGCAAGATCATCCCGGAGCAGCAGGCCGGGCAGTATGTCACCGAGCTGAATAATAACAAAGAATATGCTTCTTTTGTGAATGACGGCCACCGGATGGACAAACATTTTGTGCCCGGCCTGTATGTGAACCCTGCTTCCGGCCTGCTGGAATATGACCCCAGCCGGAAAGATGAGGTGGGCATCATGGTGGGCACCCAAACGCAGTACGTGGAAGGCTTGCACATGACCGATGCTGCCCAGCAGGCTTACGAAGAAACGCTGCAGGCGGAACTGGAAAGAACCGGCAGAGAGCTGGAAAGGATTCTGAGATGAACTTTACAGTTACCACCATTGCACGTTCGCTGGCGGCACATCTCGCGCCTGTCCTGCCCGGTGTGCAGATGCTTGAAGATCCCGCCCAGCAGGGTGTAGAACCGCCCTGCATGTTCCTGCAGCAGCGGTATTCCAACATCAAACCGCACCCGGGTGGGCGCTGGCTGCGCACCATCGGCGTAGACCTGACCTATCTGCTGGATTACAACCTGCCTGACCTGCAGCAGCAGTACAGTTCCGCCGCAGAAACCTTAGACCTCTGCATGGAGGTGTTTCCCTATACCGATGGTACAGACACCGCCCTGCTGCGGGCCTATGACCGCAAGACAGACATTGATTCCGACGGTTTGCATTACAAATTCGAGCTGCGTATTTTTGTGGAAAAGCCCGAAGATGCTGTAAAGATGCAGACCCTGAGCATCGATCAGAAGGTGGATAAATGAAAGAAAAAGAAACCCAGTATCGCCGTGAAGTTCTGCTGAAGGACCCGCGTTTTGCGAGATATCAGCCGGACTTTCTGGCTGCGGTACTGAACAAACCGTATTACACCCTCGCAGAGGCGCAGGCCGCTGTGAAAGATTTTTGGAAGGAGTGACCCGCTATGGCAGCAGGTGGAACCTTTACCGTACAAAACAAAGTCCGGCCGGGCGTTTACTTTCGCTTCCGGTCGAAGAACAAACAGGATCTGACCGTCGGCGACCGCGGCATTGCTGCGCTCTGTGAACCTCTGCATTGGGGTCCGACGGCCAAAGTGATTGAGATCGATGCCGGTGCCGACATGACCGTGTACACCGGTTATGATATTACTGCGCCGGAAAACCGGTTTCTGACCGAGATCTTCAAGGGCACCAACCGCACGGCAGCGCCCCGCAAGGTACTGCTGTACCGTCCCACGGCCAGTGGTGCCGTAAAAGCCACCATGGAGATCGCGCCGCTGACCGCTACCGCAAAGTATGTGGGCGTACGCGGGAACGATATCTCCGTCGTTGTGACGGCGCTTTCCTCGCCGGAAGGCAGCTTTGAGGTCTCAACTGTAGTGGATGGTGAGATCAAAGACCAGCAGACCGCCAAGACGGTGGAAGAACTGGCTGCAAACAGCTGGGTGGACTGGAGCGGCACCGGCGCTCTGACTGCCAATGTCGGAACTGCCCTGACCGGCGGAGAGGACGGCGTGGTAGCAGCTTCGGCTTACAGCGCATTCCTGACCGCCATTGAGCCCTACAAGTTCGATGTGCTGATCTACGATGGCGCGGACAACACGGCGCGTACCGCGATGGAAAGCTTCATCAAGCGGGTCAATACCGAGACGGGCCGCTATTCTCAGCTGGTGGAATCCGGCAGCACCAATCCTGACACCCGCTATATCGTCAACGTGGACACCGGCGTTGTGCTGGACGATGGCACAACCCTGACCCCGCAGCAGGTGTGCTGGTGGGCAGGCGGCGCACTGGCTGCCGCCACCTACGGACAGGATCTGACCAACGCCGTCTATCCCAATGCTGTGGACATCTCTCCCCGGCTGACCCACAGCCAGTACGTGGATGCCATCAATTCCGGCAAGTTCGTCCTGAATGCCGATGATGGTACAGTCCGCGTGGAGTATGATATCAATTCTCTGGTCACCTACACTTCGGAGATCGGCGAGGTGTACCGCTACAACCGTACCATGCGGCTGTGCAACACCATCGCCAACGACCTGTATTCTCAGTTCTCCAAGAACTATGTGGGCATTGTGGACAACACCGATGCGGGCCGCATGGAGTACAAGAGCGCCGTCGTGAAGTACCTGACCCAGCTGCAGGCATCCGGTGGCATCCAGAACTTTGATGGCGAAACCGATGTCACCGTTGAGAAGGGCGATGCCAAGGACGCGGTGCTTATCACGCTGGCGATCGAAGCCGTGGGCAGCACCAACAAGATCTACATCACGCTGGATGTGTCGTAAGGAGGGATTTTAATGTATTTGCTTGCACAGGACACCCTGAACGGTGCCGAAGGCAAAATCACCGTCACTCGTGATGGCCGCATCACAGAGATCTGCGGCATGAAAAACATCAAGACTGTGGCTGGCATTCAGACCTCGGACATGAAGACCATCGGCACCCGCACGGTGCAGAAAAAGGCCAATGGTGTCACGCAGACCGGCACCGGCAATGTCTACTTTGGTTCCAACGGCAGCAACCTGTTCACCGATATGCTGCTGCAGTATATCAACACTGGTGTAATGGAAACCTTTGATATCACCATCACCAACAACGACCCCACGGCCAGCGTGGGCGATCAGGTCATGGGCTATTATGGCTGTATGCTGACCGGTGAGATTCCGCTGTCCATCCTGAACGACGACGAAGCAATGCTGAACTATGACTTCAATTTCAGCTACACCAAGGTAAACCGTCTGAAAGCATTTTCCGACCCGGTCAATCTGGGCAACTGATAGGAGGTATTCTTTATGAGCGCACTTTCCGCATTTCTGCATCCCGCTGTTCCTACGGAAGAAAAGGAGCTTGTCATTTCCAAGCGCTTTCTCGGCGCAGATGGCAAACCTGTTCCGTTTAAGATCCGCGCCCTGACCCAGGAAGAAAATTCTTCCCTGCTCAAGGCATCCACCCGCAAGAAAAAGGTAGGCCAGCAGTGGCAGGACGAGATGGATGCCAACGAATATTCCAGCCGCATGATCGTGGCTGCAACGGTATTCCCCGACTTTCACAGCGCTGAGCTGTGCGAAAACTATAACACCAAAGATCCTGTCCAGGTCCCCGGCAAGATGCTGCTGGCCGGTGAGTTTCTCAAACTCATCACCGCCATCAACGAACTGTCCGGATTGGATGAAGGCCCGGACGAAGAAGCAAAAAACTGATCGCCGGGGACCTCTGGGATATTGATGTTCTGACAGCTTACTACTGTTTTGACAATCTCGGCTGGTCCCCCGGTCAATACGATGCCCTGCCGGAGCGTGAAAAGGCTCTGGTCCGGGCATTTGCTTTGCGTACAATGGAAAAGCGCTTAAAAGAATCCCGACAGATGAAGGAGGCTGGACACAGTGGCTGATATCCATTCAAGGTTCATTCTGGACGATCAGGCTTCCAATCCGCTGGCCGGGTATATCACAGTCGCGAAGAATGCGGCTTCTGCAACCACCGCTGCACAGCGCCAGCTGAAAAGCTATGAATCCGCACTGCGGAGCACAGAGCTTGCTTCTGCTAAGGCAACTGCGGCCTTTGAAGCCAGTGCTCAGCAGCTGGATGCCATGCGCGCTGCCGGTGAAGCGGGCACCGCTGCGTACAAACAGCTTGAGACCCAGAACGAACGCCTGCGTTTGAAGGTGGAAGCGCTGGGTACACAAACCGGCATCCTTACCGGAAAAGCCCGTGAAACGCAGGCTGCGGTGGAAAAAGAAGCCGCCGCTATCCGAGAACAGGCCGATGCCGCTGAAAAAGCATCCAAAAGCACCAAAGAACTTTCGGACAATCAGAAAGCGGCCACGTCTTCCGCTGATGCTCTGGCAAGCGCTGTGAAACGGCTTGCTGCTTCTTACCTCAGTATTCAGGGGCTGAAAAGAGCCGTAGACCTTTCAGACAGCTTGGTTTCTACCCGCGCCCGGCTTGACCGTATGAACGATGGCCTGCAGACCACGCAGCAGTTGGAAACGATGATCTACCAGTCCGCGCAGCGTTCCCGCGGCAATTTTATGGACACCATGGGGCTGGTTTCACAGTTGGGTACTATGGCGGGCAGCGCATTTGACAACACGAAGGAGATCGTGCAGTTTGCAGAACAGCTGAACAAACAGCTTGCGCTCTCTGGCGCATCCGGGCAAGCTGCGCAGGCTGCAATTCTTCAGATGGAACAGGGCCTTGCGTCCGGCGTGCTGCGCGGCGATGAACTGAACAGCGTCATGGAACAGGCACCGGCCATTGCAAGATCCATTGCGGACTATCTGCAGGTGGATATGGGCAAGCTGCGCGAAATGGGTGCACAGGGGCAGATCACCGCCGCCATTGTAAAAAACGCCATGTTTGCAGCCGCAGCAGAGACCAACGCTGAATTTGCAAAAACCCCCATGACTTGGGCGCAGGTTTGGACGGTGGCTTCCAACGCTGCAATCCGTGTCCTTGACCCGCTGCTGTCAGCCATCAACTGGGTAGCGAACAACATCCAGACGGTTGTCCCCATTGTGATTTCTCTGGGAACCGCTTTTGGTGTGCTGCTGATTGCCGCCAACTGGACGAACATTCTGGCATTTGCTTCTGAGAAAGCCGCTGCCGCACAGGCATTTCTCAATGCCGTCATGGCCGCAAACCCGGCCGCACTGGCCGCTGCCGCCGTTCTGGTGCTGGTAGCTGCCCTGTATGCAGGTGTTGCTGTGATGAACCACTTTGCAGGCACAAGCGTTTCCGCTACAGGTATCATTACGGGCGCATTTGCTGTGATGGGTGCATTCGTGTTCAACAGTGTTCTGGTTCCCCTGCAGAATGGATTTGCCATGTTTGCAAACTTTGTGGGCAATGTGTTCACGAACCCGGTCGCAGCTGTGAAAGTTCTGTTCTATGATATGGCAATCACCGTTTTGCAGTATATGCAGAATATTGCGTCCGCTGTTGAGGGGCTTATCAACATGATCCCCGGCGTGACGGTCGATCTGACCAGCGGCCTGGGCGGCTGGATCACCGATCTTGCCAAAAAACGGAGCGATGAGATCCAGAACAGCGGCTATACCGAGTATGTGAAGCCGTGGGAGAACATGGATCTCGGAAGCGCCTACACCAGAGGATATGATTGGGGTTCAAACCTCAGCCTTGGCAACCTGTTCGGGCCGGGCGGTCTTGGCGATCTGGGCGTTCCTCAGGCAGCAGATGTCAATTCCCTGCTGAATAATGTTGGCGCAATTAAGAACAACACCGGTAAGATCGCAAAAACGGTTGATCTTTCAGATGAGCAGCTCAAGATGATGGTTGATATTGCGGAACGTAAATTCGTGAACAACATCAACCTCACCTCGCAGGCCCCGGTCATTACTGTTCAAGGCCAGAACACCGGAAACACTGAAGCCGACCGCCAGAGCCTTGCCGATCTTCTGGGCGACCTCATTATGGAGCGCGTGCAGAGTGGCAGTGTCGTTTCGGTCAATTAAGGAGAATGTATGCCGAGCCTTTACCGCATTTATTTTTCACGGGACAGCACCGTGCTGTCCCTGCCCATCAACCCGGAAAAGCTTCCGGAGACCAAAGAATCCGACAATGGCGAGTATAATGTGCTTGGCCTTGGCCCTGTCATGCAGCCGCGCACGCCAAAGCTGCGCAAGGTAACGATCTCCGGTCTGTTTCCCGGACGCAGGCTCCCATGGATGAGCGCGGCCGTGTTTTTACCGCCATCGGTGTACATTACGTTTTTCAAGAGCGCAATGGATCAGAAAAGGCCCATCGTCTATACGCCGGTGCGCTATTATGAGAACGGCACCCCGTTTCTGGGTGGCGGCATGGGTTTTGAGTGCCTTGTTACCAGTTTCAAGACCGAGGAGCGCGGCGGCGAGACCGGCGACTTTTACTTTGACCTGACCATTACTGAATACAAGGACTTTTCACCGCAGAAGGCTGTTCTGCAGGGCAGCAGCGGAAACTTCTCGCCTGCAGCCACTACGGCATCCTCTGCGCTGAACACTGTCACGCGGGCGCTTTCTGCCGCTGCTGTCGCAACGTCTACTGTCAGTGCTGTAAAAGTGATCCTTACTCCAGCACGCAGCATCCAAAGCAGCAAACTCTATGTGGGTGCCCAGCGTAAGGCAAACGGGAAATATTACAGCACCAGCACTGCACCAACACCTGCCGGCACGCTCAGCGGCCAGCAGGTGCAGGTACGGCGCATCGTATCCCGCACAAACCCGCATCCGTATTGCGTGCAGGATCTTTCCGGGGTGGTATTCGGCTGGATGTCCGCTTCTGACCTCACAGAGGTGAACCGGTGAGCTATGAACTGATCGTGGGCCGCAAAACGCCCGGAGACCTGCTAAACCTCACTAACAGCGTAACAACCGCAAGCTGGATCACCCAGCGCACCGGGAATCCCGGCAAGCTTACCTTCACCTATCTTCGCACGCCGCAATCCAAAATCGAAGAGGGCGACGTTGTACGGTTTTCCGCAGATGGAGAACTGCAGTTTTATGGATGGGTATTCAGCCGCGGGCAGGACCGTTGGGGGCCTGTGGATGTGGTCTGCTATGACCGGCTGCGCTACCTGAAAGCAAATAACAGCTACACATTTTATGCCCAGAGCGCCGCCGACATTATCAAGCAGATCTGTGAAGACCTGCAGGTAGATGTGGGCACGCTGGCCGATACCGGCTACAAACTCCCCTCCCTCGTGATGCAGGATAAAAGCTGCATCGACATCATCAATACTGCCATCCAGAAGACCTTGCTGAATACCGGCACGGTCTTTGTTTTTTACGATTCTGGAGATGGTGTTGCTCTGCGCTCTGCAGCTGATATGAAGAGCGACTACATCATCGGCGAAAAGAGCCTGATGACCAACTACAGCTACAACACGTCCATTGACTCCCAGACCTACAACAGCATCAAGCTGGTGCGTCCGAACAAGGAGACCGGCAAGTCCGATGTTTTTATCCGAAAGGATTCGGACACCATTGCCCGCTGGGGCTTGCTGCAGCTCTATCAAAAGGTGGACGAAGCGGCCACAGACGCACAGGTCAAGGAGCAGGCAAAGGTCAGTCTGGAGTATTACAATCGCGTTCTGCAGCAACTCAAATTCACCTCGCTGGGTGTCAATAGCCTGCGGGCGGGACAGCTTCTTCTGGTCAATATCAATGATCTTGACGGCGACCCGTTCCGCAAGTATGTCATGCTGGAAAAGGTCTCTCATACGTGGGAAAACGATCTGCACACCATGGAACTGGAAGCAAAAGCTCTGTAAGGGAGGGAAATCTTTTGGACATCGTGGAAGCACTTTTGCAGCTGAACCGGGTTGCCGGAGACGTTGACCAGCCCACCGATCTGCAGATCGGCACCGTGGTAAAGGCCCCGCCCGATGATGATGTGCTGGAAATCTCCATCAACACGGAAATGGCTACACTGCGGCAGGATATTCTCTACCTTGCAGAGCCGGTCATTGAAAAGAAGATCCCGCTGCTGAAACACCGGCACGCCATGCCCCATATACACGCTGGTGTTCACGGCAGCACAGGCGGCCCATCGGAGCCTTACACTGGTTATTCCCTGCTCTCAGGGGGCGCAGATAGCTCTGTACAGAGCGAGGACATCAAAGGCTGGGAGAATGGAAAAGTCCTTTCACTGAGCAAGGATAAGAAATATATCATCCTCAACCCTGCCCTGAAAGCCGGTGACAAGGTGCTTCTTCTGCGTGTGCAGCGTGGCCAGAAGTTCGTCGTGTTATCTCGTGTATATGAAGGTGGTGATTAAATGGCCGTATTGCCGGAAAACAGCATCGATTTATCGGGCGGCGTTGAGTTTGTCGCTCAGCCTTCCCTGACATGGAAGATCGACCGTGCAGCTGGACGTATCGCCGGAACATGCGACGGCTATGATGCCGTAAAGCAGGCAGTGGAGATCATCCTGAACGTAGAGCGCTATCGTTGGCAGATCTACCAGCCGGCAAGCGGTATGCAATGGGAAGGGCTGGTCGGACAGGATGCCGGTTATGTTGCCACAGAACTGCAGCGCCGTCTGCAGGATGCGCTGCTGGCAGACGACCGCATTATTGGCCTAAAAAACTACGAATACAGCATCAATGGGCAAAACCTGACGGTAAGTTTTACCGTCGAAACAGTCTATGGCGATGTTGAGACCGGAACGGAGGTGAAATTCTGATGCAGGATTTTTCAGCTGCAACCTATAAAAACATTCTCGATCACATGCTTTCCCTTGTGCCCGACACCTACGACAAGCGTGATACCAGCCCTATCCAGACCGCGGTAGGCCCGGCAGCCTACGTGCTTGAGGGCTTTTATCTGAGCCTCGACCTTGTGCAGAAACAGGCGTTCGTCCAGACAGCCTCCGGCGATTCGCTGGATCTTCTGGCAGTGCTGGCCGGTATCACCCGCAAGCAGGCTTCCGCCGCTGTAAAGGTCGGCATCTTTGACTGTGAAGTTCCGATCGGTGCGCGATTTTCAACGATCAATGGCACTGAGAGTATCAATTTTGTGGTCATCTCCACCATTACGGAGGGAAGCGCCTACCGTCTGCAGGCTGAGACTGCCGGTGATATCGGCAACCGATACTCCGGCCCCATTCTGCCGATTGATTCCATTGAAGGATTGAACAGCGCTCAGTTGACGGATCTTCTGATTCCCGGCGAAAACACCGAAGAGGATGAGCCTTTCCGCGCGAGAATCATTGAACGTCTGAACAGCCGCAGCTTTGGTGGAAACGTGGCACAGTACGTTGAGGAGATCGAAGCGATAGACGGCGTGGGCGCTGTGCAGGTCTACCCCGTGTGGGATGGTGGCGGCACGGTGTGCTGCTCCATCTTGGGAGCCGACTTTCTTCCTGCGTCCAGTGATCTTGTGCAGATGGTACAGAATGCCATCGATCCCCCGCCCGGTCAGGGGCTTGGCCTTGGGCTTGCGCCCATCGGTGCGCAGGTGACCGTCACAGCGCCGAAGACAGTGCCTGTAGACATTTCTGCCACGCTGACCCTTGCATCCGGACACGAACTTGAAACCGTACAGCAGCCTGCGCAGGACGCTGTCAGTGACTACCTGCTGCAGATTCGTAAAAACTGGGATGTCAATATCAGCAGTACGGCCATTGCCTACTCGGCAGAGGTGTATCTTGCTCGTGTCCTTGCCGCGCTCATCTCTCTTGATGGGGTCGTCAATGTTTCGGCTCTGACGCTCAATGGGATTGCTGCGGACATGGCGCTGCAGCAGACCGGTGCTTTGCAGCAGGTTCCGGTGCTGGGGAAGGTGGAACTACATGGAACTTGACCTGAACCATGACCTGCATTCCCTTTTGCCGCCTTTTTACCGGGAAATTGCGGAATACCAGCAGGTCTGTGACGCTGAAAAAGCACAATTTTCCCGGACAGCTGATAGTGTACGGGTCATCGGGCAGAACTTTTTTGTCCAGACCATGGATGCGGATTCTGTGCAGAAATGGGAACAAGTCCTGCATATCCGGGCAAAGCCTTTGACCGAAACGCTGAGTTTTCGACGGCAGCGCATTCTGTCGCGTTTGTGCACCCGCCCTCCCTTTACACTTGCATTTCTGTACCAACAGCTCGACACGTTACTGGGCGTTGGCCGGTGGACATGCCGCGTGGATTATCCGGCTTACCTGCTGACCATCGGCACTCACGTTGAAGATAAGCTTCACCGCGAAGAACTGATCCACATGGTAAACCAGATCAAGCCTGCGCATATCGTGTTCGGAATGTATCTGTTCTGTGACCCCGTAGAAGCATATGCCTACGCTGCCGCCGCACCCTGCGGCACAAGAATCCTTGCATCGGTGCGGATGCCTGAAATCAAAAAGGAGGACACACAATGAGTTGGGAAACGCTGGCTTATACCGATGCCGGCATTGAGCTGCTGATGGATGCCGTATCGGGCAAGCAGCTCACGATTACGCAGGCTGTCGGAGGAAGCGGTCTTGCAAATGCCGCTGTGCTCCACGCGCAGACCGACGTCACCGGCGAGCGGCATGCGCTTGAGCTGCTGGGCATCAAGTCTGTTGAAGAAAACGGCAGCGCTGCCCGCCGCGTGAAGATTCGCATTACCGGCGCGGAGGATACCTACACCCTGCATCAGATTGCCCTCTTCGGGCGGCAGACCGGGGCGGCAGAAGATACGCTCCTGCTCCTCGTGCAGGATGACCGCGGTGTCGAGATCCCGGCGGCTTCCACCGATCAGGAGTTTGAGTTCGTTTTCACTGTGGTGATCGTGATCTCCCGGGATGCGGAGATCGTGATCAATCTGAGCGCTGAGATGCAGAGCTTGCAGCTGTTTGTCGAAGAGCGGATTCAGGAGCACGACCTGTCCCCGGAGTCTCACAAAGACTTGCGCATCGCCGCTGCAAAGATGCAGGCGGATATCGATATCCTTCAATTGAAGATCGCGACCGACGTAACGGCAAATCCGTTCTCCGTCACCTTTGAGTCGCTGGACGGCTTGACCGTGACAGGTGTGTGGAACGCCGATCTGTCAAGGATTGAATTTTGAGTAAGGAGGTGAATTTTTATGGCAAATGTAAGATTAGGCGCAAAGGCCGTTGGCAGCATTGTCAAAATCAAGGTCAACGGCGCGTCCAAAGATTTTATTGTCGTGCAGCAGGGCAATCCGAATACCAGCACCTATGATTCGAGTTGCGCCGGAACGTGGCTGCTGATGAAGGACATCTACACAACGTCCACGTTCGGCAACAATAACTCCTACAAGGATTCCAGCATCCACACATACCTGAACGGAACGTTCTACAACCTCATCGACAGCGACATCCGGGCAGCTATTAAGCAGGTAAAAATCCCGTACCTGAACGGCACAGGCGGCGGGGACGGCAGCCTTGCCACCGGCGCAAATGGTCTTTCCACCAAAGTATTCCTGTTGTCCGGCTATGAAGTTGGCTGGACGACCAGCGACGATATCAATTTCCCCAAGGATGGTATCCGGCTGGCGTACTTTGGAAGCGGCTCTGGCGGCAACAGCAAGCGTGTCGCCTACAACGGCAGCAGCGCTGACAGGTGGTGGCTGCGCTCTCCGCACACCGACAATCACGGCAGCGTCTGGGCCGTCAACACCGAGGGCTCCTACGACGCCGGCCGCTGGAACTACCACTCCGATGGTGTTCGCCCCGCTTTGATTTTGCCCTCTACTCTCTTTGTATCTAATGATGGCACGGTCTCGACTAACACCGCACCCTCGACTCCGTGGAACATTTCCGTTCCTTCGTCCATCATGGGCGGCGCGAACATTTCAATCTCGTGGGCAAAAAGCTCTGATGCTGAGAGCAATTTAGCCGGCTACAAGGTAGAGCGTTCGACCGACGGCGGCTGGTCGTGGAGTCGGATTTATCAGGGTACGGCCACCAGCACCACGGACAGCATCGCCTTCGGCACCACGTCCGTGATGTACCGCGTCAAGGCATACGACACCGAGGGTCTGGAGTCTGGCTGGCGCACAAGCTCGCGGGTAACGGTGGTCAACAACAACGCCCCGTCTGCGCCGCCGTCAATCGCGGTTCCGAAGGATGTCAAGGGCGGCAGCACGCTGGTGATCTCGTGGACTGCGGCCAGTGACAGCGATGGCAACCTGAGCGGCTACATTCTGGAGCGCAGCACCGATGGTGGCTCCGCCTACACGCAGGTGTACAAGGGCAACGCGCTGACCTACACCGACACCATCACCAACGGCTGGTCCACCGTGATGTATCGGGTCAAGGCATACGACACCGAGGGCCTGGAGTCTGGCTACACCACGTCCGCTATACGCACGGTCAGATACAATGTGGCCCCGGCCATCAACGCCAGCTCCACGAGTTTGGGAGAGAAGAACGCACCCTTCAGCTTCGCCTATACCGTTACCGATGCCGACGGCGACACGCTGACTGTCACCGAAAAGCTGGACGGAAAGACCACTGCCACCCGCACCGGCCTTGCAAGCGGTACTGCGCTGACCTTTGAACAGGCCAGCACCGCCGACGGCTTCCTGCGCATCCTGAACGGCTCCCATACCATTAAGATCACCGCGAACGATGGCAAGGAGAGCACCAGCCTGAACGCAACGTTCACCAAGAGCGTTACCAGTGCAAGTGTGACCCTGACCACCCCGCTGGCCGTGGATGGTGACATTACTGTGGCGATCTTGCAGGTGTCCGGATCCATCCCGAATGATGCCGCGTTCAAGGCGGAAGCAACCAACAACGCGCTGGATGATTCTCCGGTCTGGCAGGACGTGACGGCAGAAGTCCGCAAGGGCATGAACATCGTCTTTGAAAATCAAACCGCTTCTGCCGGAGCGGCGTTCAATTTCCGCATCAGCGTGGAGCGCGGCGCAAGCGGCGAGGGCGGCTATATCGATTCTGTTTCCGGTGCATTCCAGTAAGGAGGGATTCACATGATTATCTGGAAAAAATGCAGCCTGCCCACCCGGGCAGAAAAAGAAGCTGCAGCCAAGAAGCAGCAGGAGCAGGAGAAGCTGCCGGAGACGGTGGCGGCACTGCAGGAAGATAACAAGACACTGAAAGAAGAAAATAAGATGCTTAAGCAATGTCTGATGGAAATGTCGGAGATTGTGTATGCTTAAACGAATCACACAAAAATTAGAAAGGATTGTACGTATGATGGCGAAGCTGTGGGCACAGGAAATCATGTATGCTGAGACTATGGAGGATGCAAAGGCTCTGTATGAGCGCTGCCCCCGCCTGCTGAAGGAGAAGGTCAAGGCAATTCTTATCAAGAGCGGCTTTGAGGAGATCACGCAGTAAGGACGCTGAGGACAAGGCAGATCAGGAGCTGGAAGAGAACGTGAAAATCGGGGCCTGACCCCGTGAAAGGACGTGATACATATGGCAATCAAACAGTACAGCCTGAAAGCAGACGGTGCAAAGCAGCTCTCTCCCGCATTCCGTGTGCGGGAGTTCCGCTGCCGCGACGGCACCGACACCATCCTCATTGACGAGGGCCTTGTGGTGCTGCTGCAGTGCATCCGGGAGCACTTCGGCAAGCCGGTGACCATCACCAGCGGCTACCGCACGGCCAGCCACAACACAAAGGTGGGCGGCTCTAAATCCAGCCAGCACCTGCTGGGCCGGGCCGCTGACATTCAGGTGCAGGACACCGACCCGCTGGCTGTGGCCGCCTACGCCGAAAGCCTGATGCCCGGCTGGGGCGGCGTGGGCCGCTACCCGGTCAAGGCAGGCCGGGCAAAGGGCTGGGTGCACGTAGACACCCGCCCGAACAAGAGCCGGTGGACACTGTGAGGGGGTGAGACCAGTGGAAAGCATCATCTCAGCCATCCTTGCCGGTGCGGTGACCCTGATCGGCGTGCTGATCGCCAACAGCCGCAGTCAGGCCGTGACCGACACCAAGCTGGAAGAGCTGACCCGCGAGGTGCGGGAACACAACAATTTTGCCCGCCGCGTCCCCATTTTGGAAGAGCAGATGAAGGTGGCCAACCACCGCATCGCTGATTTAGAAGCAGACGAACACGAAAGAGAAAGGAACTGACTATGAACGCACACACCTACAACGCACCCACCATCTCCGCAGGTACCATTGCCCGCACCGCCTGCCTGCTGCTGGCCCTGACCAATCAGGTGCTGTCTGCACTGGGCAAGCCCGTGCTGCCCATCGAGAGCCAGACCGTGGAGCAGCTGGTCACCGCCGGTATCACCACCGTGGCCGCGCTGGTCGCGTGGTGGAAGAACAACAGCTTCACCCCTGCAGCCCTTCAGGCAGACCAGACCTACGACAAGCTGAAGGCACAGGGGAAGTAAGCCGCCCTGCCCAAAATAGCCATACATAGCAGCAGCCCCGGGGAGCCTGACGGTTCCTCGGGGCTGTTTTTGTTTGGCGTGTTTCGACGCTTTACGACGTATATCGACGTAATTGGTAAATTTTAAGTATTTTTCGGTTAGAGTTGACGCATAGAAAGGATGTGTCAACTATGATCGTTTCCGAATTGTCCACTCAGGTCAATGATTTGCTGCGCCCGATGGGCATCACACGCAATCTGAGCGCCTACAGTATCCTGTGCCAGTGTCTTGAGCTGGTCTGTGAGCAGGAAGACCGCCTGCAGGCCGTGGAGAAAGATATCTATACCCCTATCGCCGACCGCAGAAGATGTGAGCCAAAAGCGATTCAAAGCGCTGTACGCCGGGCAGCTAAAGGTGCATGGCTCACAAACCCGGAGTATGTGCAGCAGCTGGCAGGCTATCCGCTGACCGGATGCCCAAGCGCGGTGCAGTTCATTGAAATGTTGTATAATGCGCTGGTGAGAGCAGTCTGAAAACTTAATAGCGTTACCAAAAGTGTTACCACGATAAGAAAAAACACGCTGGTTCTGTACGAACCAACGCGCTTTTCTTTGTATGCGGGTAGTGGGGGTCGAACCCACACGCCTTGCGGCACAGGAACCTAAATCCTGCGCGTCTGCCAATTCCACCATACCCGCGTATTCTTCTATTCTGCAGCTGCGGCCAAACCGCCTTAATATAGTATCAGTTCCGGCGGCAAAAGTCAATCACTGCATTGATATTTCCGCCCTTCACAGCGCATACTATCGCCGGACGATCGTATCATTTTCCATGGCGGAAAGGGGCTTTTTGCCGATGCGCAGATCAAAACTACGCCGCGCTGGCAGCATTGCGGTAACTTATCTTCTGGTGGCCGCGCTGGCGGTGCTGGGCTGGCTGTGGCACAGTCTGCCTGCTGAAATTTTGCTGGAACCCGGCCAGACCCTTACCCTGCCCCGTTTTGCCTATGTGCAGCCGCTGCGCACCGCTGGCTCCCGCAACGCGGCCAGCACGCAGGCTGCGGGCAGCTATCAGGCCACTTTGTCCATTGGCGGGTGGCTGCCCGTCAAGACTGTGCGCGCTCTGGTGGAAACACGTCCGGTGGTAACCGTGTGCGGTACGCCTTTCGGCGTTAAGATGTTCTCCGAGGGTGCGCTCATTGTGGGCTTTTCCGACCTGAACACCCCGGACGGCACCGCGAACCCCGCCAAGAAGGCCGGGCTGCGGCTGGGCGACCGGGTGGTGCGCATGGACGACACCCTGACCGAGACGAACGATGCCGTGCACGATGCTCTGGAAACGGCCGCAGGCGCGCCGGTGCAGGTGGTCTACATCCGCAATGGTGAGCAATTCCAGACCCGGCTGACCCCCGTGTGGGACAGCACCGCCGGGCAGTGGCGCGCCGGGATGTGGGTGCGGGATTCTTCCGCCGGGGTAGGCACCATGACCTTTGTGGACAATGCCGCCGGGGTGTTTGCCGGGCTTGGCCACCCCATCAGCGACAGCGACACCGGTGAGAGCGTGGCCCTGCGCAGCGGCGAGATCGTCCCCTGCCAGATCGTGGGGTGTACCAGCGGCACCGTGGGCAGCCCCGGTGAGCTGAAGGGCCGCTTTCTGAGCACCCATGCGCTTGGCAGCATCTGCATCAACAGCAAGACCGGGGTCTATGGCAGAACACGGGCTGCATTTTCCGGCCCGGAGCTGGAGATGGCTTTTGCACAGGAGGTGGTGCCGGGCGATGCCGAGATCTGGACGACCGTGGACGGCGAGGTGCCCAAGGCATACCGCATCCGCATTGAAAAGGTAAACGACGCAGACCCCCACCGCAACATGATCCTGCGCGTGACCGACCGGCAGCTGCTTGCCAAAACCGGCGGCATCGTGCAGGGCATGAGCGGCAGTCCCATCCTGCAGAACGGCAGACTGGTGGGTGCAGTGACCCATGTGCTGGTAAACGACCCCACGCGGGGCTACGGCATTTTTGCTCAGACCATGCTCCAGCAGGCCCGCGCTGTTGAAAAGACAGACGATACAGCGCACACGCAGGCCCAAAACGCAAAATAATTTGCGGGTTTCGATTTTCTTTGCCAAAATTTACCAATATAAACCGTTGAAAGTTCTGGAAAATTATGGTAAAATCCATGGTGTTAAGGGAACTGCACACATTGGAGGAAACAACCATGGACAAAGTTAGATTTTTGATGTCGGATACTGGTGCCCCGTTCACTGCCGCCTGCCGCGAAGCGCTGGAGCAGAAGGGCGTGGACGTGACCGTTGTGGAAAAGGACGGAAACAAGGTCCTGCAGAAAATGCTCACCGTGCGCCCGCAGGTGGTCCTGCTGGATGCTTTTATGCCCGGTCTGGATGCCCTTGCGGTAAAGCAGCGCTACAATGCCGCCGGTGAGCGGCACACCTCCTTCTTCGTGACCGGTGCCTTCCAGAGCGAAGAGATGGTACAGGAGCTGCTGGACGAAGGCTTTGCCTACTACTTTGTAAAGCCCTTTGATGAGACCGTGCTTGCCGCACGGGTGCTCAAGGCGGCACTTGGCCCGGAAAAGCACATCCTGCACACCAGCGTGGACAGCGATGAGCTGACCGTTACCGAGATCCTGCATCAGATCGGCGTTCCTGCCCACATCAAGGGCTACCAGTTCCTGCGGGATGCCATCCTGCTCACCATGAACGAGCCGGAGTATATCAACGCTGTGACCAAGCGCCTGTACCCGGAAATCGCCAAGAAAAACGGCACCACCGCCAGCCGGGTGGAGCGCGCCATCCGCCACGCCATCGAGGTGGCATGGGACCGGGGCGATGTGGATACCCTCAACAGCTACTTCGGTTATACCATCCATAACCTGCGCGGAAAACCTACCAACTCGGAGTTCATCGCAATGATAGCTGATAAGATGCGGCTGGATAAACGGCAGAGGGTGGGCTGATTTTTTTCATAGAATCCGCCGTCGTTCATATTCTGATAAGAGCAAACCAAACAGACAAAGGAGGTTTTGCTCTTGAAGCTTGCAGAATATCTCGCACGGCGCAGGCGGGCCAGAGTTGCGGCCGTGATGCTGTTCGCCCTCATTATGGGGTTTGTATCTGCTGCGCCGCCGGTCGTCACCGGATGTCAGGCGCAGGATCTTACCCCGGCACCGGACACTTCGATGCTCTCCCCCGCCGTTTCGGCTCTGGCACAAGAGCAGCAGGAGCCTGCTGCCCAGCCGCTGCCGGAAAAGTGGGTCTGCCTGACCTTTGACGACGGCCCCAGCAAGACCACACCGGATGTGCTCAGCGCGCTGAACGCGGCCGGAGTGCACGCCACATTTTTTGTGGTGGCTACCGGTTACAACGAGAAGTATCTGCCCCTGCTCACCGAAGCGGTCAGCGCCGGGCACCAGATCGCGCTGCACTCTGCTTCCCACGAGTACAGCGATATCTACCGCAGCAGCGACGCTTATTGGGAGGACATTGCCCTTTTAAAGGAGCGCATTGCGCCCTATGTGGATGCCGAGAGCATCCGGTATCTACGGTTTCCGGGCGGCAGCACCAACACCGTCAGTCGGCGCTACGGCGGCAAAGGCCTGATGAAGCAGCTGAAAGCCGAAGTAGAGCAGAAAGGCTGGCATTGGGTGGACTGGAACGTGTGCGCCGAGGATGCCGTGGGCGGGCACCCAAGCGCGGGCACCATTTACCGCAATGTGGTGCACGAGACCGGGCAGCAGACGAACTGCATCGTATTGATGCACGATTCTTCCTCCACACACACCACCGCCGAGGCTCTGCCCGACATCATCCGGTGGTACGCAGACAGCGGCTATACCTTTTTGACCGTTGCTGAGGCGCTGCCGCTGGGGTGATGCGCCTTACAGCCACTTTTCCATGCAGCGCCCCAGCAGCACCCCGCCGGATGCCAGCGCCGCCAGCCAGAGCCAGCCTGCACCGCCGGTGACTACCCACCCTGCCGCCATGATGGCGGCAAAGGTGCACACCGGCGGCAGCACGATACGCGCGATGCGCAGCAGCTTTTCCCGCCGGGAGGGAAGCCCGGTGTCAAGCTGCTCGGGATGCACGGCATCGCAGCAGATCTCGTCCCGGTACTTGCCCGGGTTGCGGTAAGCTTTATACGAGATATCGTCCAGCGAAAACTCCGGGTACATCCCCTCTTTTTCAAGGCTGAACTGCATCCCGTTGGCCTTTGCGTAGGTCTGCAGGGCCGCTGTGAACTCCTGCGGGGTGTTGATGCTGCCCTCCGGAATAAAGGAAAAATGCCTCTGGTGCTGCACCTGTGCCAGCGTGCGGTAATCCTGCAGCCAGCCAGAACAGAACGCACCCTGTACGGCAGGCTTTTCCATCCGGGTCAGGCAGGCGTCCACATCCAGTGATGCCACAGACGGGTCCTGCCGGGCCAGTTCTGCACAAAAACGCGCCGCCCCTTCCAGCTGCTTTGCGCGCTGTTCCAGTGCGGTCTTTTGCTCCCGCAGGACACTCCCCAGCGATGCATCGCCTGCAAGCACGGATCGGATGACCGGAAGCGGCACATCCAGCATCCGCAGCATCCGGATGAACCGGAGAGTGCGGATGTCCTGTTCCGTGTAATCACGGTAGTCGTTGCCAGGCAGCCGGGCGGGATTCAGAAGCCCCTCTTTTTCATAGAAGCGGATATTGGGGGCGGACACCCCGCTTTGTTTCGAAGCCTGTTTGATGTTCATTTGCTTCACCTCCGCACTCACATTACACCTTAAAGACACTTGAAGGTCAAGTTTTTTTCAAAAAAAGCCCCGGAAAACCTGCTGCTGCGGGCGATCCGGGGCTAAATCTTTATTCCGCGTTCTGGCAGAACAGCGAGAAGGTGCGGTAGGCCATGTACAGGTCGGTCTTGTGGATGACCTCGAAGGGCGAGTGCATGGACAGCACCGGCACGCCGATGTCCAGCACCGGGATGCCGCGGTTGGCCACGTACTTGGCAATGGTGCCGCCGCCGCCAAGGTCCAAACGGCCCAGCTCACCGATCTGCCATGCCACGCCATTGGCATCCAGCAGGCGGGTGATGCCCCCTACCAGCTCGGCGGAAGCATCGCTGGCAGAGCTCTTGCCGCGGCTGCCGGTGTACTTGAAGAAGGCCACGCCGCGGCCTGCGTAAGTACCGTTCTGCGGCTCGAAGGCATTTGCCCAGGAGGGGTCGTAGGCGGCGGTCACATCGGCGGAGAGACACACGCTGTTCTGGAAGGCAAGGATGTCGTCCTGACCGGCGGCGCGGCACAGCAGCTGCATAAAGTGGAATACATACATGCTCTGCATGCCGGTGACGCCGTCGGAGCCGATCTCTTCCTTATCGGTCAGCACGCAGACAGTGGTGTGCACAGGATCTTTCGTCTCGATCTCGGCCATAAGGGCGGGGTATGCGTCCACACGGTCATCGTGACCGTAGCTGCCCACCATGGAGCGGTCAAAGCCCACGTCCCGGGCCTTATGGGCGGGCACCACCTCGATCTCAGCGCGGGTGAAGTCCCGCTCGGTGATGCCGTACTTTTCGTGCAGCAGCATCAGGGTGTTCAGCTTGACGGCCTCCTTGATGTCGGCATCCTCCACAGCGTCGGAGCCGATGAGCACGTTCAGCTCTTCGGCCTTGATGCCCTCGCTGAGCTTGCGGTCGTTCTGCTCGGCACCCAGATGGGGCAGCAGGTCGGTGATGCAGAACACGGGGTCGTTCTCGTCCTCACCCACTGCAAAGGACACGCTGGAGCCATCGGCACGGGTGAACACGCCGTGGATGGCCAGCGGCATGGTGCCCCACTGGTACTTGCGGATGCCGCCGTAATAGTGGGTCTTGAAGTAGCTGAGGTGGTCTGCTTCGTACAGCGGGTTCGGGCGCAGGTCCAGACGAGGGCTGTCGATGTGGGCGATCACCAGACGGAAGCCCTCCTCAAAAGATTTCCGGCCGATGGTAGCGGCCACCACCGCCTTGTGCTCCTGCACAAAGTAGATCTTCTGGCCGGGGGCATAGGTCTTTTTCGGCTCAAACTTTTCGTAACCGGCCTCCAGCAGCAGCTTTTCGCTGGCGGCGGCAGCTTCGCGCTCGGTCTTGGCAGCGTTCAGGAAGGCTTTGTAGCCTTCGGCAAAGGCTGCAGCCTTTTCCTTCACGTCGGCGCTCTTGTCGGCGGCGTACTCCGGCTTGTAAAGCAGCTGTTCGGCAGCCTGCTTTGCGGTAAGTTTCTCGCTCATGTTCCTTATCTCCTCTCAGCTTCCTGCATAGATACGCTGATACCGCGCATAGCAGGAAGTGATCTTTTTTACGTAGTGGTTCATCTGGCTGTAAGGAAAGCCCTGCAGCGTTTCGCCGTCTGCGGAGTGCTCTTCCATCTGTAAAAGAGCATCTACCGTGCCCCACCCGCTGTGATAAGCAGCAGCGGCAGTGGCAACATCGCCGTTGTAGCGCTCCATGCACAGGTGCAGGTAATAGCATCCGAACCGGATGCTGGTCTCCGGATCGTAGAGATTTGCAAAGAGCAGTCCTTCGTCCGGTGCGATCTTGCTGCGCAGCCAGATAAAGGTCTCTTCGGTCATCTGCATCAGGCCCCGGGCATCCACAGTGGAGGTGGCCTGCGGGTCAAAGCCGCTTTCGGTGCGGATGAAGGCATCCACCAGAAGCGGGTCAAGGCCGTAAGTCTCCGCCCACTGGTCCACCAGCACTTCGTACTTGCGGGGGTATAAAAGCCGTTCCGCCCTGCCCCACAAGTTGGGCACCAGCACAAACAGCAGGATCAGCGCCATGCCCAGCAGGAACAGCCTGCGGCTGCGCATTTTTTTGCGGCGGCGTGCCTTCTGGGCGCGGAGAGCGCGGCGGATGCGGGCCGTCTCCGGGTCGTACTGCGGTGCAGGATTTTGTTCGTTATATCGTTTGTTCAAAGCTCTTTTCCCGCACCTCCTTCTGCCAGAAGCTTTGTGCAGAGCTGCTCTGCCGCAGCCTGCAGATGTGCAAGGCTGGAATCGTTGCGCAGCACATAGTCTGCCTGCGCGGTGAGGGTGCTTTCCGGTGTCTGGGCGTTCAGGCGGCGGGCGGCCATCTCGGCCGAGATGCCGTCCCGGGCCACGATGCGGGCCACACTGGTCTCAAACGGTGCCGTGACCACGCACAGGCGGTCACACTCGGCCTGCGCCGCAGTCCCCACGATGACCGCGCCATCCAGCACGAACAGCGGTGCACCGGCATCCTGTGCTGCCTGCTTTGCCGCACGGATGCGGCGCACGATCTCCGGGTGGGTCAGGCTGTCCAGCGCCGCCTTGCCTTCCGGGGTGGCAAAGGCGCGGTCAGCCAGCAGGCGGCGGTCCAATGTGCCGTCTGCTTTTAAAATGTCTGCGCCGAACCGCTGGGCCAGCCGGGGCAGCAGCGGCGAGCCGGGCAGTAAAATCTCGCGGCTGATCTGGTCGGCATCGGCCAGCGGCACACCGTGGGCCGAAAACACCGCCGTGACCGTGGATTTGCCGCAGCCGCTGCGGCCCGTGATGCCAAGCGCGATCATAGCTTGATCACCCGGAAGGCCGCAGCACGGATCAGGCGGTTGTACACCGCCATGGAAAGGCCGTCCTTCTGCGGGCAGCGGGCGTAGACCACGGCATCGCCCTGCTCATCCAGCGCGCGCAGGCAGCGGAAGATGTGCTTTGCCTGATCGGCACCGTCGCCCTCGCGTCCATACTCCACGCAGGGCACACCCAGCTTTTCCGCTTCGCCGGTAAAGCACAGGCAGCTGGGATTCTGCTCGGCGTGGGCATCCACGTAGGCTTTGAACTGCTCAAAGGTGCCTTCCAGCAAGGTCACATCCGCCTTGGGGGCGTAGTGCTTGTACTTCATGCCGGGGCTGCGCACCACAGCACCCTCCGGCAGCTTTTCGAGGATGGCTTTGGACACTTCCACCTCTTCGCCGAGGGCACGCTCGAGGTCTTCCAGCGTGATGTGGCCCGGGCGGAACAGGGTGGGCTTTTCGCCCACCACCGACACCACAGTGCTTTCTACGCCCACGTCGCACTCGCCGCCGTCCAAAATCAGCGGCAGGCGGCCGTCCATATCGGTGAACACATCCTGTGCGTTGGTGGGGCTGGGCTTGCCGGAAAGATTGGCGCTGGGGGCAGCAAAGGCGCAGCCGCTCTTTTCAATGACGGCGCGGGCCACCGGGTGGCTGGGCATCCGGATGCCCACGGTATCCAGACCGGCACAGCACTCCGCTGCCACCTCCGGGCCGCGGGGCATAATGATGGTGAGCGGGCCGGGGCAGAACGCAGCCATCAGCAGCTGGGCGCGCTCCGGCACCTCGCTGACAAGGCCGGGCAGCATTTCCGGTCCGGTGACATGGACGATCAGGGGATTGTCCTGCGGGCGGCCCTTGGCCACAAAGATCTTCTTCACAGCCTCGCCGTTGCGGGCATCGGCAGCAATGCCGTAAACCGTCTCGGTGGGCAGGGCCACCAGCTCACCGTTCTGCAGCAGGGCAGCGGCTTTTTCAATGCTCTTTTCGTCCGATGCGGGCAAAATTTCAGTTTTCATTTCCATACGGATCATCGTTCTTTCTATCTGTAAAGTATTTATGCTTTTCAGCATTTATCGACAGGATATCGTTTTATTTTCAAAGCCACATTTCAGCCCTGCTCGTTGAGCTTTTGCAGCTTTTCGGCCTGTTCGCGGGTGGCCAGTGCGTCGATCACCTCGTCCAGATTGCCGTCCATGATCTTGGAAAGATTGTGCACGGTCAGGCCGATGCGGTGGTCGGTGCAGCGGTCCTGCGGGAAGTTGTAGGTGCGGATCTTTTCGCTGCGGTCGCCGGTGCCCACCTGCCCCTGACGGCTGGCGTTGATGGCATCCTGCTGCTGTTTCTGCTTCTGGGCCAGCAGGCGGCTGCGCAGGATCTCCAGCGCCTTGTCCTTGTTCTGGAACTGGCTGCGCTCGTTCTGGCATTCTACCACCATGCCGGTGGGGAGATGTGTCACACGGATGGCGCTGGAGGTTTTGTTGATGTGCTGACCGCCCGCGCCGGAGGAGCGGAAGGTGTCGATGCGCAGGTCCTTCATATCCAGCGCAAAGTCCACCTCTTCGGCCTGCGGCATCACAGCCACCGTGGCCGTGGAGGTGTGGATGCGGCCCTGCGTCTCGGTCTCCGGCACACGCTGCACACGGTGTACACCACTCTCGTACTTGAGGCGGTTGTAGGCCCCGGCACCGTCCACCGAAAAGATGGCTTCCTTCACGCCGCCAAGCTCCGTCTCGTTGAGGTTGAGCATTTCCAGCTGCCAGCCCCTGCTTTGCACATACATGGTGTACATGCGCAGCAGGCTGTGGGCAAACAGGGCAGCTTCCTCCCCTCCTGCGCCGCCGCGGATCTCCACAATGACATTTTTGCCATCGTTCACATCCTTGGGCAGCAGCAAAATTTTGAGATTATTTTCCAGCTTTTCCACATCTTGACTTTTTTCGCTGATTTCCTGCTGTATCATCTGCTTGAAGTCCGGGTCAAGTGCGCCCGGTTCTTCCAGCAGAGCTTTGGCCTGTGCCAGATGATCCTGTGCGGTCTGCCATGCGCGGTAGGCCTGCACCACAGGTTCTGCATCGTGGTACTCCCGCATCAGCCTGCGGAAAAGCGCAGGGTCTGCGGCGGTATCCGGCTGGTTCAGGCGGATGGAAAGCTCTTCAAAGCGGTGGCAGACAGCATCCATCTGGGTAAACATGTTCGGCATAATTCCGGCAGTTCTCCTTACAAACTCAGATTCATGTTCGTGCAGCCGAACGGCTCCGGGGCCTTTCCGCCCCGGATGCGTGCTGCGCCGGGCGCTAGGCCTGCCCGGGTTTTACCACCTTTTTGATGTTCTTTTCAATTTTAGCACGCGGCAGCATCACCTCGCGCCCACAGCCGGTACACCGGATCTTAAAATCCATGCCGACGCGCAGTACCTCGAAGCTGGACGCTCCGCAGGGGTGCTTTTTGCGGGTGAGGATGGTATCGCCTACAGCAATGTCCATAGCTCTGCTTCTCCCTTCTGCCTGCCCAAAACAGCAGGCGGTGTGTGCGCAAAGCCCGGCGTGCCGGTTTGCTGCGCATACAGATATAGTATAATGCAAAGCCGCACAAAATGCAAATATCCGCCCATGCGGATGCATAAGTTTTAACAGAAAGGCCGCTGCCGTTCCAAGCACGGCCTAAAAAGCAGAGAAAGAGGAATGAAAGATGATGCAAGCTTACCGTACCGAAGGCAACTACCGTTCTGCTGCGCGCCTGTCCCCCGCTGAACTGCGCGCCGCCATGGCAAACCGCGAGATCCTGCAGGCCACTGCTCTGGCCTTTGATACCCAGCGCCAGCTGCGGTTCGAGATCGGCGGGGTGAGGGCCGTGATGCCCTTTGCCCAGTGCGCCGATGGTGCCGCAAACGGCACCGTGCGGGACATTGCGGTGCTGACGAGGGTGGGCCGCCCCACCTGCTTTGTGATCGAAGCGCTGGACACCGACGAGAACGGTCAGCCCTTCTACCGGCTCTCCCGCGCGCTGGCGCAGCAGATGTGCAAGGCCGACTATCTGGACACCCTGCAGCCCGGCGATATCCTGCCCTGCACCGTGACCCATATCGAGCCGTTTGGCGCGTTCTGTGATGTGGGCTGCGGCATCAGTGCCCTGCTGCCCATCGACTGCATGTCGGTGAGCCGCATCTCCTCCCCCGCCGACCGGGTGAGCGTGGGCCAGCAGATCTTGTGCGCCGTCAAGAACCGGGATGCACAGGGCCGCTTTGTGCTGACCATCCGGGAACTGCTGGGCACATGGGAGGAAAATGCGGCCGGGTTCACCGTGGGTGAGACCGTGGTGGGCATCGTGCGCAGCGTGGAGGAATACGGCACCTTTATCGAGATCGCGCCCAACCTCGCGGGCCTTGCCGAGAGCTGCACCGACCTTGTGCCCGGGCAGGCGGTGAGCGTCTACATCAAGAACATCCTGCCGGAAAAAATGAAGATCAAGCTGGTGATCGTGAACCACGCCCTGAGCCAGCGCCATCGGTTCGAGCTGAAGTATTTCATCACCGAGGGCCATCTGGACCACTGGGTGTACTCCACGCCGGAAAGCCCCAAGCGCATTGAGACAGATTTTGCCGCTGCGGCTTGCAATCCGGCGTGAAAGCCTTTATACTATAAAAGAAAAGGAATGCAAGGGGGATGTATGGAACGATGGCCGCCAATGATGCTTTTACTGCCGGTGTACGTCCCGGCGGGTTGACCAGCAGCACCGAGATCCGGCTGCTGCTGTGCTATCTGGTCAAAAATGCCGGACCCATTACCCGGCAGGAGATCGAAAACGCCCTGATGGAAGAAGCGCTGGTGAACTATTTCGAGATCGGCTCGTGTCTGGACGATATCACCAAGCAGCAGCTCGTCACCCTGACAAAGGGCAGCTACACCATTACCGAGAAGGGCCGCAAAGTGGCGCAGGAGCTTGCCTACGACCTGCCCCGCAGTGTGCGGGAGCGCGCTGTGGCCGCTGTGCTGCGCTGCCAGACATGGGCCCGCAAGGAAGCCAAGTACAGTGCCAGCATTACCGAAAAAGAAGACGGCCACTGCACCATCCGCTGCACGGTGAAAGGGCTGGACAGTGAGCTGTTCTGTCTGGATCTCGGCACACCGGACCGGCTGACCGCCGAGCTGGTAAAAAAGCAGTTCATCCTCAAGGGCAACGAGATCTACCAAATGCTCATCAATAAGCTGACCGAAGAAGAAAAGTGAACAAATAAAGAGGGAGGCACCCGCGCGGCGCTTCCCTCTTCTGTTTTGTAGCGGTCAGATCAGAATGCAGATCAGCCCGGTGCAGCCCTCATTGATGACCCGTTCCAGCGTTTCCTGCAGGCGGGTGCGGGCCTCCTGCGGCATGTGCAGCAGCTTGTTCTGCAGCCCTTCGTTCACCAGCTCGTGCAGGCTCTTGCCAAAGATGTTGGATTCCCACAGCTTTTCCGGGTCGTCCTCAAAGCCGGCCAGCAGACTGCGGGCAAGGTCCTCGCTCTGCTTTTCGGTGCCCACGATGGGGCTGATCTCGGTGTGGATGGTGGCCTTCATCATCTGGATGGAGGGCGCGCAGGCTTCCAGCCGCACGCCGTAGTTCGTGCCCTGCCGCACGATCTGGGGCTGTTCCAGTTTCAGCTCGCTGACCGTGGGCATCACGATGCCATAGCCGGTGGCTTCCACCTGCTCAAGGGCGCTGCGCACCTTCTCGTACTCCCGTTTGGCCTTTGCCAGCTCCATGATGCAGGGCATCAGGCCCGCTTCGTCGCCAATGGCAAGGCCGGTCTGCTCGCTCAGCACCTGATAGAAAATTTCCGGCTTCAGCTCCACCGTGATGCGCACACTGCCGTTTGCAAGGTCGATGCCGCTGATGGCCGAGCGCTGCACCGCGTCACATTCCAGCGCAGGTGCGTCTGTTCCGGAGGGTACATCCTTCATGCGGGAGACCTTTGCCGCCAGCTGCATGGCCGCATCGTACACCTGCGTTTGCAGCCAGTGGCCGTTTTCCAGCATCGTGACCCAGCGCGGCAGGGCAAAATCCAGCTCCTGCACCGGGAACTCGTACAGAACCTGCCGCAGGATGCTGCCGAGTGCCTCCGCGTCCAGATCCAAGCAGCTCACCGGCAGCACGGTGTGGTCGTAGTCCCGGGCCATGCCATCGGCCAGCTGCTTCGTCTCCGGGGCATCCGGGTGGGTGCTGTTGAGCAGGATGATGTAGGGCTTGCCCAGCGCATCCAGTTCTTCCACGATACGCTTCTCGGTTCTGGCATAGCCCTCCCGCGGGATGTCGCTCACAGAGCCGTCTGTGGTGACCACGATGCCGATGGTGGAATGTTCGCAGATCACCTTGCGGGTGCCGGTCTCGGCGGCAAGGTCGAAGGGCACCTCGTGGTCGAACCACGGGCTTTTGACCATGCGGGGCTTGTCGTTCTCCTCGTGGCCCATAGCCCCCTCCACCATGTAACCCACGCAGTCGATGAGCCGCACCCGGCACTCGCCGCCGCCCTCCAACTGCAGGGGCACGGCTGCTTCCGGGATGAATTTTGGTTCCGTGGTCATGATGGTGCGGCCCGCTGCCGACTGGGGCAGCTCGTCCCGGGCACGCTCCCGCGCAGCCGCCGGGCCGATGGCGGGCAGCACCAGCTGTTCCATGAAACGCTTGATAAAGGTGGATTTGCCGCTGCGCACCGGGCCAACCACCCCAATGTAGATATCTCCGCCGGTGCGTGCGCCGATCTCGCGGCAGATGCTCTTCTGTTCCTGATTTGCCAAATTGCTCTCCCCTTCCCGTTTGCGCTGTGCACCGGACAGGATTCCGGTCCGCTTGTTGTAATCGTATGTTGGGAAAAGGCCGGATATGACAAAAGGCTCCCATGCCAGCAGCACAGGAGCCTTTACAAACATTTTTACAATTACGGGGTCAGACGGTTGGGGCCGCGGAACAGGAACTCGGCATCCTTGATGGTCAGGCCGCACAGCAGCATGGTCAGGCGGTCGATGCCCAGACCGAAACCGCCGTGGGGCGGGCAGCCGTACTGGAAGAACTCCAGATAGAACTTGACATCATCGGCCAGACCCTTTTCCTCGGCCTGTTTCTTCAGCACCTCGTAGCGGTGCTCGCGCTGGGCACCGGTGGTGATCTCAACACCACGCCAGATCAGGTCGTAGCCCTGGGGCACACCGTTCTCGTCCCGCATGTGGTAGAACGCACGCTTCTCGGCAGAGTAATCGGTGATAAAGAGGAACTCGTGGCCGTAGTGCTTCTTCACCCACTCATAACTCAGGCGCTCGGCCTCAGTGGTCAGGTCGCCCTTCTCGCTCTCATCGACGGTGTAGCCGAACTCTTCTTCCAAGCCCTTGTACAGGTCAGCCAGCTTGACCACCGGGAACGGAGTGGTGGGAACGATCACTTCCTGCCCGAACATCTCCTTGATCTGGTCGCCGTAGTTGTCCTTGACGGCCTGCAGACCGGCAGTCAGCAGCTCTTCTTCCATCTTCATCACGTCTTTATAGGAAGTGATGTAGCTGAACTCCAGGTCGAAGCCGGAGAACTCGGTGGAGTGCTTGTTGGTGTAGCTCTTCTCGGCGCGGAACACAGGGCCGGTCTCGAAGATGCGCTCAAAGCCTGCAGCCATGGCCATCTGCTTGTAGAACTGAGGGCTTTGTGCCAGATAGGCGTTGCGGTCAAAGTAGTCCACCTTGAACACCTCAGAGCCGCTCTCGCTGGCAGCAGCGATCAGCTTGGGGGTGTGGATCTCGATGAAGTTACGGTCCAGCAGGAACTTGCGCATGGCATTGACGAAGCAGCTCTGTGCCTTGAACATGAGCTGGTTCTCGTCGGTGCGCAGGTCGATCCAGCGGTAATCAATGCGCTGGTCGATGCTGGAGCGCTCCACAGCCTTCTTTTTCTTGGTGGCTGCGATCTCCTTGCGGACGATGGGCAGAGCGTTGGCGATGCTCTCGATCTCGATGCTCTCGGGGATCATCTCCACGCCGCCCATCTTGACGTAGTCGTTCTCCACCACCTTGCCGGTGACGGTGATGACGGAATCCGGGGTGAGCTGATCGATGGTATCCACCAGATCGGGGTGATCTTCCTTTTCCACCGTGATCTGCAGTTTGCCGGTAATATCCTTCAGCACGATAAAGGCCATATACTTGCTGTTGCGCAGGTTCTCGATAAAGCCCTGCACCTTGACCGTGCCGCCGATGGCCTTTTGAGCCTCGTTGATATAGGTGCGTTCCATAATACAGGAATCCTCCTTTGACGTCTTGTGTACTGTTTTATTATACGCTTTTCCGGGGATAAATCAAGAGATATGGCGATTTAGAATGGCCTCCGCTGCGCTCTGGCCATCTTCTGCGGAAGAATTATTTTTATTTTGTGTTTGTCGCGGCCTGCGGGCCGCTCCAAGCACCTTTTCACAAATCAGGACAAATCAGCAAAAAATGCAGTTTCTGGTCACAGCCCCTCCGTGAAAAAACAGTTCTGGAAAATCCGCAGATTTTCCAGAACTGCAAATAAAAAATATTTTTCCGCTGAAAATATTCGGGTTGCGGCACGCGGCGGCTATGTTTAATGGTTCTCTTTGCCTGTTTCTTCGTGCAGAGTGCCGGTGCCGCCCTCCACCACGCCGTCGTGCTTAAGCACCGCGGCAATGGTGCCAAAGAAGCATTTCACATCCAGCCCAAAGCTCAGATGCTCCACATACCAGCCGTCCAGCTTGGCCTTCTCGGCAATTTCCAGCTCGTCGCGGCCGTGGATCTGTGCCCAGCCGGTCAGGCCCGGGCGCACATCGTTTGCATGGTACTTGTCGCGCTCTGCCAGCAGATCATACTGGTTCCACAAAGCAGGCCGCGGGCCGATGACCGCCATATCACCTGCAAAGATATTCCACAGCTGGGGCAGCTCGTCCAGACTGGTCTTGCGCAGGAAATGACCCATGCGGGTGATATACTGGTCCGGGTCGTGCAGCAGATGGGTGGGCATATCGTGGGGCGTATCGATGCGCATGGTGCGGAACTTTAAAATGTAAAAGTGCTTTTTGCCAATGCCCACACGCTTCTGTTTGAAGAACACCGGGCCGGGCGAGTCCAGCTTGATGGCGACGGCCAGAATGAGAAAAAGCCAGGACAGGCAGATCATGCCGCACAGCGACAGCACCACCGCCAGCAGGCGCTTGATTCCATTGCGATACATGGGTTTCCTCCATTTTCCGATTCAAAGTAGCAGTTCCAGTATAACAGTATGGGCCGGAATTTGCAATTGCATCCGCCGCCTGCCGCCGATATTTTTATGCTCTGGCTGCGTTCTGCCGGTTTTGTGGCAAAAAAGTGCCGGTTTTGTCTCTTGTTTTGCAGCGTGGTCCGGGGTAAGATAAAGAAAATGAGAAGTCCACTCCCCAGTCTCGCTTTCGCTCGGCAGCCCCCTCGGAGATGAGGCCTTTGGCAAAATCTCTCACTTTGAGAGAGGTGGCACGCCGAAAGGCGTGACGGAGAGGGCAAGGATGCTACAAGGAGGTCCCCTATGATCCAGCGTTTCCGTTTTGGCCTGCCCCTGCCCACCGACAGTGTGGTGCAGGAGATCCCAGTTTCCGCCGGGCCGGTGCCCTTTCTCACCGCTGAGAAAGACGGCTGGGCCTACCGGATGGCCCCGGATGCCATCGTGTACGGTCTGGGCGAAATGCCCCGCGGCATCAACAAGCGCGGCTGGCACTACGTGACCAACAACACCGATGAAGCCCGCCACAGCGAGGATAAGCTTTCCTACTATGGTGCGCACAATTTTCTGCTCATTGACGGCGGCGCAGGCCGTGAATGCTTTGGTGTGTTCATCGATTTCCCGGGCAAAGTGCGTTACGATATCGGCTACACCGAATACGATGCCCTGCGCTTTGCCACCGAAGAGCCGGACTATGAGCTTTACATCATCACCGGCGACGACCTGAACGCTATCAGCCGCCAGTTCCGGCAGCTCATCGGCCGCAGCTATATCCCGCCCAAGTGGGCCTTTGGCCTGGCACAGAGCCGCTTTGGCTACAAGACCGCTGAGGACGTGCGGGAGGTGGTCCGCCAGTACAAAGAGAACGATCTGCCGCTGGATATGATCTGCATGGACATCGATTACATGCAGGACTACGCGGATTTCACCGTAAACAAGCAGCGCTTCCCGGACCTTGCCGCCCTGAGCGCCGAACTGAAGGCACAGGGCATCCGGCTGGTGCCCATCATCGATGCGGGTGTGCGCATCGACCCGGAAAACCCCGTCTGTGCCGAGGGCCTTGCAAACGGTTTCTTCTGCACCAAAGCCGACGGCACCCCCTTTGTGGCGGCGGTGTGGCCCGGCAAGGCTTACTTTGCGGACTTCCTGCGCCCGGAGGTGCGGGAGTGGTTCGGCCGGCAGTACAAGGCACTGACCGACTGCGGCATCGAGGGCTTCTGGAACGATATGAACGAGCCTGCGCTGTTTTACTCACCCGAGCGGCTCAAGGCTTTCTTTGAGAGCATGGACGAACTGAGCCGGAAGGACAACATCGTGCAGGATGAATTCTTTGGTAAGGTGGTAGGCGGCGCGCTGGGCCTGATGAACGCCCCGGAGGACTACGCCAGCTTCTACCACGATGTGAACGGCCAGCGGGTGCGCCATGACAGGGTGCACAACCTCTACGGCGGCAATATGACCCGTGCGGCAGGCGAAGCCTTTGCCCGCCTGCGGCCCGGCAGACGCACGCTGCTCTACAGCCGTTCCAGCTTCATCGGCAGCCACCGCTACGGCGGCATCTGGCTGGGTGACAACGCTTCCACATGGGCACAGCTTCTGGCCAATATCCAGATGATGCCCAACGTGCAGCTGTGCGGCTTTCTTTATACCGGTGCCGATCTGTGCGGTTTTTCCTACGATACTACGCCTGATCTGGCTCTGCGCTGGCTGGAGTTCGGCCTGTTCACGCCGCTGATGCGCAACCACGCCACCGACGGCTCCCGGATGCAGGAATACTACCGCTTTGCGGATATGCTGCCTGCCCTGCGGAAGATGCTCCGGCTGCGGTATGCCCTGCTGCCCTACCTTTATAGTACCTTCATGAAGGCGGCATTGGAAAATACCAGTTACTTCCGGCCCTTGGGCTTTGATTTTCCCGCTGACCCGGATGCCCGCGAGGTGCAGGACCAGCTGCTGCTGGGCGAGGGTGTGATGGTAGCGCCTGTCTACACCCAAAACGCCAGCGGACGGCACGTCTACCTGCCGGAAGCAATGAAGCTCTACCGCATCCGCAGTGTGGACGACTACGACACCGAGCTTCTGCCCGCCGGGCACCACTACGTCCGCTGCGCACTGGACGAAGTGCTGCTGTTCATCCGCCCGGGCCATGCGGTACCGGTGGCAAGACCCGCCAGCTGCACCGCCCAGCTGGACGAGACCAGCCTGACCCTGTGGGCCTGCCCGGACGAAAATGGCAGCGCCCGCTGCCGGATGTACACCGATGACGGCGAGACGAGCGATTTTGCCGCACCGGAGCACTGGAAGGTGCTTGAATCCAACTGAAAAACCGTTTTCCTGTGGCATTGCCGGAAAAAACTGTCTTTTTTCGGCGGTGCCACTTGTATTTTTCTGCGCCGCGCGTTATAATATGCCTTCGGTTCCCTTTATTTACGAAAAATTTACATTTCAGATGCTGTCCTCCTAAGCAGTGTGCAATGCTTCGGAAAACGGCTTCTCCGCGTAAACGATAAAAAGGAGGTACTTTTCTCATGGCTCAGACAAGCCGCTCCGCTGACCTTACCAGCGGCCCGATGCTCCAAAAGATCATCCTGTTCTCCATCCCACTGGCAGCTTCCAGCATTCTGCAGCTGCTGTTCAACGCTGCGGACGTAGTGGTCGTGGGCCGCTTTGCGGGCAGCACCGCACTGGCCGCCGTCGGCTCCAACGGCTCCCTCATCAACCTGCTGGTGAACCTGTTCGTAGGGCTTTCGCTGGGCGCAAACGTGGTGGCGGCCCGCTGCTTTGGTGCAAAGGATGACCACGGCGTACAGGACACGGTGCAGACCTCGGTGACGCTGGGCCTTGTCAGCGGCGTGCTGCTGGCTGTGGTGGGGTTCTTTGCAGCCCGGGGGCTGCTGGAGCTGATGAGCTGCCCGGAGGATGTGATCGACCTCTCTGCGCTGTACCTTAAAATTTATTTCATCGGGATGCCCATGACCATGCTGTACAACTTCAGCAGTGCGCTGCTGCGCGCCGTGGGCGACACCAAGCGCCCGCTGTACTGTCTGGCAGCGGCCGGTCTCATCAACGTGGTGCTGAACCTTGTGTTCGTCATTGGCTTTTCCATGAGCGTGGCAGGCGTGGCGCTGGCTACCATCATCAGTCAGACCGTTTCCGCCTGCATGGTGACGCGGATGCTGATGAAGGAGGAGGGCGCGCTGCATCTGGATCTGCATCATCTGGGCTTCCACATGGGTGCCTTGAAGCAGATTTTGCTTATCGGCCTGCCTGCCGGTCTGCAGAGCACCGTGTTCAGCCTGTCCAACGTGGTCATCCAGTCGGCCATCAACTCCTTCGGCTCCACGGTGGTGGCAGGCAGTTCGGCCTCCGCCAATCTGGAGGGCTTCGTCTATACCGCCATGAACGCCTTTTCGCAGGCTGCCGTCACCTTTACCAGCCAGAACATGGGCGCGCGCAAGTACCAGAACCTGAACCGTGTTGTCCTCAACTGCCTGCTGTGCGCCATCGTGACCGGCGTGGTGCTGGGCGGCGGTGCGGTGCTGGCAGGCACCCAGCTGCTGCACTTCTACTCCTCGGATGCGGCGGTGATCACCGCCGGATACGAGCGCCTGCGGGTGATCTGCGGCACCTACCTGCTGTGCGGCATCATGGATACGCTGGCCAGCAGCCTGCGCGGCCTTGGCTACAGCGTGCTGCCCATGGTGGTGAGCCTTGTGGGCAGCTGCCTGCTGCGGCTGGTGTGGATCGCCACCATCTTCCAGCTGAACCGCACACCGTTCATGCTGTACATCAGCTACCCCATCAGCTGGGTGCTGACGGCTGCCGTGCATCTGGCCTGCCTGCTGGTGGTGCGGCACAAGATGCGCCAGAGAGGTCAGACACTACAGGCGGCGTAAAGAGAAGCCCTGCGCCCTTGACAATCCCTGAAAAAAGCACTATACTACAAACAGAAAAGGCGCTGTCCGCAATGGTCAGCTCCTTGCCCGTTTAGTCAAGAAAAGATTGACCGCACGAGTTGGTAGCTGGGCGGTCAGTCTTTTTTGCTATCATCGGCTTTGTGCTTGGAAAACATTGTCATGACCTCAACGGCCAGACGGATCACGTCCACGATCAGACCCAACAGTGTGAGAATGAAGGTGAGCAGTGCGAGGGTTTCCAACAGAGTCACCGGATATCCCTCCCTTCGCCTTCAAGGCTCCGGGAAGTTTCATTTTGCAAAAAAGTTCCACTCCCGGAACCTCTGCTTCGTTCTATGTAGAAAGAGCAGCGATAACGGGCAGGAAGCATGACCACCTGCGCTTGCAGACAGCACCTTAACGCCACCCTTCGGGGTGGCGTTTTTAGTTTAGCACAGTTTTTTACCTGTTACAACTTCTTTTTATAGTTTTCTCGCCAGCAGGTAGCGGTCGTGGCCGCCGTACATTTCCCGCCGGGAGACGATGGCAAAACCGGACGCAAGGGCGTTGTGCAGGCTGTACTGGTTCTGCGGGCTGACGGTAGCACCGATGTGGGTGATTTTTTTCGGGAAAAGCGGCAGCGCTGCTTCCAGCATGAGCCGCTGCAGGCCGTTGCCGCGAAAGTCTGCGTGGACGATGGCGCTGTCCGCATTGGCCCAGTGCTCCCACTCGGTGCGCGGCACATCCATGAAGGCCGCATAGTTGTGTGCGCTGCGCCCGCAGAAGCGCACGATGAGATACCCGCCAAGGCGGCTGCCCTGCCATGCGCCGATGCACAGGTCATTGCGGACATAGGCCGTGATGTTTTCCAGCGTGTCCGGCACGAACTGCTCCGGGTCCGGCATGGCGGCGCGCACCTCGTTCTGCAAGGCGTACACCGCCGGGGCCTGCTCCGGCGTGCAGCGGCGCAGCTGCATGGACACCGGCGGCTGCACCGGCTGGCCGCAGATCTTGTGCAGAAAAACTTCCATCTTGCGTTTCCCTCCAAAATAAAATCATACTTTTTCGCTGTTTCCAGTATAAATGCCGCTTTTATAAATGTCAATTTATGTTATAATAAAGTATAAAGGGGTTTGCGGCGTATGGCGTGGTCACAAAGGTGCCGTGCGGCGCAGGCTTCAAGTCCCGGCGGGGAGCATCCCCTGCCCGTGAACGGAGGAACCGAACCATGAAGGAATCTGCACTTACCTCTTCCAACCGATTGGGCGGTGCTGTGATCAGCGACCGCATCGTTGCCAGTCTGCTGGAAGAGCTGCGCACCGGGCGCTATGCCCGGGCCGACCGTCTGCCCGCCGAGGTAGATCTTGCCGCTGAGCTGGGCGTGAGCCGCACCGTCATCCGCGATGCTTTGAGCGAGATGGAGCGCGCAGGCTATGTGGAGCGCGTGCGCGGCATTGGCACGGTGGTGAACCGCGCTGTGCTGAGCCTGCGCAGCCGGCTGGACCAGAAGCTGGAATACTACCCGCTGATCCGCAGCTTTGGCAGCTATCCCCACGCCGACGGCATTCAGGTATTTCCCATCCGTGCCGGTGAAGAGCTGGCCCGCGATCTGGAAATTGAGCCGGGCGACGACGTGATCTGCATCAAAAAGCGCATTCTGGCCGACACCACCCCGGTGATCTACTCCATCGACTACCTGCCCAGAGCACTGTTCGGTGCCAGAGACTACACCCGCATCGACCTGACCGGCGGCGTGTTCGATATTCTGGAACGGGAGTGCCACCAGCAGATCTCCTCCAACGTCGCCCACCTGAAGGCAAGCTGCGGCGACGATGCCATCCGCTCCGCCATGCGCCTTGCTCCGGGCGAGGCCATGCTGCTGCTGGACGAAGTGTGTTTCAATCGTTTGTGCCGCCCGGTGATGCGTTCGCTGAGCTACTACACAAACTTCTTTGATTTTTCCATTTTACGCAAGCTGCTCTAAACCAAAAAACTGACGGAGGTATGCACCCATGCGACATCTGATCGACCCGTTGGATTTTACCCAGCAGGAAATCTCCACTCTGCTCGACCTGGCCGACCGCATCCATGACGACCCGGCCGCGTATCAGGAGGTGGCCCGGCATAAAAAGCTGGCTACCCTGTTCTACGAGCCTTCCACCCGCACCCGCCTCTCCTTTGAGGCAGCCATGCTGAACCTTGGCGGCCATGTGCTGGGCTTTCCCAGTGAGAACGTGTCCAGCGCAAGCAAGGGCGAAAGCGTTGCCGACACCATCCGCGTGGTGTCCTGCTATGCGGACATCGTGGCCATGCGCCACCCCAAAGAGGGCGCACCGCTGCGCGCTTCCCGCTACTCCCGCATCCCGGTGATCAACGCGGGCGACGGCGGCCACCAGCACCCCACCCAGACCCTGACGGACCTCATGACCATCCGCCGCCGCATGGGACGGCTGGATGACCTGACCATCGGCCTGTGCGGCGACCTGAAATTCGGCCGCACCGTACACTCCCTCATCAAGACCATGGCCCGCTGCAAGAACATCCGGTTCGTGCTTATCAGCCCGGAAGAGCTGCGCGTGCCGGACTACATCGTAAAGGACGTGCTGGAGGCCAACGGCATCCCCTACCAGGAGACCCGCAGTCTGGAGGAATCCATGTCGGAGCTGGACATCCTGTACATGACCCGCGTGCAGAAGGAGCGCTTCTTCAACGAGGAGGACTACATCCGCCTGAAGAACAGCTACATCCTCACCAAGGAAAAGATGGACCTTGCAAAGCCGGATATGGCTGTGCTGCATCCCCTGCCCCGCGTCAACGAGATCGCACTGGACGTGGACGACGATCCCCGCGCCGCCTACTTTGAGCAGGTGCAGAACGGCGTGTATGTGCGTATGGCACTGATCATGACCCTGCTGGGCCTGCGCGACCCCAAGGCACCTAAGGAGGAGAACTGATATGCTGAACATCGATGAAATTCAGAACGGAATCGTGATCGACCACATCAAGGCAGGCACCGCCATTGGCCTGATGGACCTGCTGGGCATTGCGGGCAACCGCACCGCCAGCGTGGCGCTGATCCAGAATGCACGCAGCAGCAAGACCGCCAGCGGCCGCAAGGACATCATCAAGGTGGAGGGCGATGCTTCCTGGCTGAACCTGGATGTGCTGGCCTACCTTGACCCGGGCATCAGCGTGACCATCATTGAAAACGGCAAGGCCGTGCGCAAGGAAAAGCCGATGCCCCCCAAGCGCCTTGTGAACATTGTAAAATGCCGCAACCCCCGCTGCATCTCCTCCATTGAGGAAGAGTGCGACCAGATCTTTGAGCTGAGCTCCAACGGCAAATACCGCTGCATCTACTGCGAGCAGGAGCTGCAGGTAAAGCCGGAATAACGACACAGAAAAAGAGCTGCTGTATCAGGCAATTTTGCCGTACAGCAGCTCTTTTTTGCAATAAAAAATCTGACGGAACTCTCACCGACGCAAATGCCCTGTGCGGCAGATGCTCCATTCCCACAAGCAGCACCTGCCGGACAGAAATGCGACGTACCGAGTGACTTTATCAGCAGCAAACCCCAAAGTTCGCCGTTGAAAGCCCCGCCAGATGAGCTGCGCAGCGCATGAGGACTGCACAGCGAAGAGCAAAGGGAAAACAGAGCAGCTTAACACGCACCGCTGCCCGGATCACTGCACAGGGGGCAAAGCTTCACCAGGTCTTCCTTTGGCCGCAAATCCGCCCTGCCCCGGCAGGAGGTCACCTTTACTGGCCTTAGTATAGCATTGTTGCGTGCCTGTTGCACAGAACATGTCATAAATTGTCGGTGCTCATGTCATGAACTGCGCACGGGATGGCGCAGGTAAACCGGAACCACCGGTCGCGGCAGCTCACGGTGTACTCGGCACCGTACTTGCGCAGCACGTCCTGCACGTTGGCAAGGCCCATGCCGTGGCCGCTCTCCTTTTTGGTGGTGCCGGGCAGCTTGCCCTCCTCCAGCAGCAGGTCTTCCTGCACGCGGTTGCGCACCGAGATCAGATATTCTTCCGGCGTTTTGCGGATGCGCACATGCACCTCCGGCGGCAGGGCCTGCGCTGCGGCGCGGGTGGCGTTGTCCAGAAGGTTGGAGAGCACGATGACCATATCCATGCTGTCGAAGGGCATCCGCTTGAGATCGCACAGGTCAAAGTAAATATTCACGCCAACTTTTGCCGCCTCTTCGTATTTTTTGCTCAGAATGGAATCCAGCAGCGGGTTGTGGGTATCCATGATGGTGGTGCCCGCCGCCACCGTTTTGCTCACGCTGGCAATGTAGGCCTGTGCGCCTTTCAGATCTCCCTGATCCAGCAGGGCAGTAAGGGCTGTCATGTGGTTGGTGAACTCGTGGGTCAGGCGGCGCTGTTCCGTGTAGGAATCCAGCAGGGCTTCGGCGCGCTGCTGTTCCAGCTGAGCACGGTAGCGGGAGTTCTGCCGCTGCACCACCTGATCGTTGAACATCTGCACGATGGCGATATGCACCAGCACCGCCACGCTCATGCCAAAGGTGAGCAGCATGGTCATCCGGGTAGCGGGCTGCTGGGTCCCTGTGACCATCAGCACAATGTTCAGCACCACAGCCACCCCGGGGAAAAAGGACATCACCAGCGCCTGCAGCGGCTGCAGAGCACACTTCTGGTTCCAGCTGTACAGGGAATGCGCAACTGCTGCACCCACGATAAGGTTCGCGGCGCACAGCGCGATCAGGCAGCCGGGGTGCTGCCATGCTTCGCCGGTGCGCACTCCTGTGAACCAGGAGTAGGTATAGTTGACCGTGTTCTCCACCAGCAGGCACATGGTGCCGTTGATCAGGCAGGCGGTGAGCTTATCGGCAAAGGTTCCGCCAAACAGCTGCGCCGTAACAAAAAGGTACAGCACATTGAGCAGGACGCTCTGCACATTGAAAAATGACATTCCTGTTGCGAGTGACAGGCCCAGCTGCCCCATACACAGCAGCTCTGCCCACAGAACCGGCCAGCGCAGTTTTCCCCTGCCCAGATAGGCCCACTCCACCAGAATAAAGGCGTTCCCCTGGACCAGACACACCAGATGCCCCAGCATCATTTCCGCAAATGCATCACTCATCCACATACTGCCCCTTCCATTCCAGATATGCGTTCTGGATGGCCGCATAGCCTGCGCGGCTCACGCTCAGCTCCACCCCGTTTTTCAGCAGGGCGCGGTAGCTGCGGATGCTGCGCACATATTTCATGTTCACCACATCGCTGCGGCTCACCTGCAAAAAGCCGTTCTCGTAGAGCATGGGCGGCAGGTCGGCGATCTTGCCGTAGTAGGTGCAGATGGGCCGGCGGGCAATGTCGCCGTAGACGTTGATCTGGCGCAGGTCGCTTTCCAGATAATAGATCTGATCCAGCGGAATTTCCGTTTCGGTGCGGTTGTGGTGCACCGTCAGAGTCTTGCGCTGGTCGGTCAGGGCGGCAAGCAGGTCGTCCAGACACTTGGGCAGGGTGCGCGCAATGTCCCGCTTGAGCAGGTAGCGGTAGGCGTTCACCGTGTAGCCTTCCAGCGCAAATTCCAGATAGGCCGAAACATACACCAGCATCAGGCCGGGGCACTTCTGCTTGAGCTGACGGCCCAGCACCATGCCGTTTGCACCGGGCATGTCCACGTCCAGAAACGCCAGCTGATACAGCTCCAGCCCCGGCGTTGCAAGCACCTCGGCTGCGCTGGTGCAGACGGCGGTGTGCACCTGCACGCTGCGGGCGGTAAAGTAGACGGTGACATATTCTGCCATACGCGCGCCGAACGCCGCATCATCGTCACAGATCAGGATATGCATGGAAGGTTCCTTTCTGCCGCAAAAGGCCCCTCTTATTGATGGAATAAGAGGAGCCGAAGAACTCCTTCCGTCACGGCTTGCGCCGTGCCACCTCCCTCCCAGAGGGAGGCTTTGGCATGGCGGCAAACTTTCCCTCTTCGCCAAAGCCTCCCTCAGTGAGAAAGACTTCCCCCGGCCGGGGGAAGATGTCACGCAAGTGACAAAAAGGGGAGCAGTGGCATGGCGTCAGCCATGACGGAAGGAGTGTTTTATTTACGCAAAAAATTTATCGTAGATACCAAAGGCAAAGATGAACAGCACGATCACCGGCAGCACGCAGGTCAGGTAACCGCGCATCCAGTCGTGCATCTTGAGGCCCTTGCCGGTGTTGACTTCCTTTTTATAGTTGTCCCAGCCCCAGCCGTACTTGGTAACGCAGAACAGCAGGTACACCAAGCTGCCCAGCGGCAGGAACAGGTTGCTCACGAGGAAGTCCTCCAAATCCAGCACAGCGCCGCCGAACACGGCAAAGCCGTCCCATGCCCACACGTTGTAGCCCAGCACGCAGGGCAGCGAAAGCAGAGTGATGAGCACGAAGTTCACCAGACTGGACTTCTTGCGGCTGCAGCCGGTCAGCTCCATGCCGCAGCAGATGATGTTCTCGAACACGGCCAGCACGGTGGAAAGCGCTGCAAAGGCCATGAACAGGAAGAACAGGGAGCCCCACAACCGGCCCATGGCCATGTTGGCAAAGATGTTGGGCAGGGTAATGAAGATCAGGCTGGGGCCGCTGGTCTGGTCCACACCGTAGGTGAAGCAGGCTGGGAAGATGATGAGACCGGCGGTGATGGCCACGAAGGTATCCAGCACCACGATGCGGGCGGACTCGCCCAGCAGGGAGTGCTCCTTGCCGATGTAGCTGCCAAAGATGGACATTGCGCCAATGCCAAGGCTCAGGGTGAAGAAGGCCTGATTCATGGCGGACACCAGCGTGTTGACCACGCCCACCTCTTTCATGCGCCCGAAGTCGGGCACGAGGAAGAAGCTCAGGCCTTCCTTTGCGCCGGGCATGAACAGGCTGTTGACGGCCAGCACCACCATGATCACCAGCAGGGCGATCATCATGACCTTGGTCACGCGCTCAAGGCCGTTCTGCAGACCCTTGGCGCACACAAAGATGCCCAGTGCCACCACGAACACCATCCAGAAGGTCATCACGCCGGGGTCTGCCAGCATTTCGGTAAACTTGCCGGCCACCTGATCGGCGTTCAGGCCTGCCAGCTTACCGGTGGCGGTCATGTAGAAATAGTGCAGCATCCAGCCTGCCACGGTGGTGTAGAACATCATGAGCAGATAGCAGCCAATGAGGGTGAGGTAGCCGTGGATGTGCCACTTCTGGCCCGGCTTTTCCAGTGCCTGATAGGCCCGCACCGGGCTTTTGCGGGAAGCGCGGCCCACTGCAAACTCCATGGTCATGATGGGCAGGCCCAGAATGATGAGGAAGATCAGGTAGAACAGCACGAACGCGCCGCCGCCGCCCTGACCGGCAATATAAGGGAACTTCCACACGTTGCCAATGCCGATGGCACAGCCCGCCGAAAGCAGAATGAAGCCCAGCCGGGACTTCAGTTTTTCTCTTTCCATGATTCCAAACTCCTTGTTTTCCGTTCTGCTCTGCCCTGCCCTTTGCGGGGCCGGGCGAAGCGTTGCTTTTGTATTATAGCACAAATTTGGTCGAAGAACAGGGGCGCTTCAGTGAGATGAACTTTTGTTGTCAAAAGTATTCTTTGTCTTTCCCGCGTGCACAGCCCGTCCTGCCGCAGGGTCGTACCGCAATTTTCGTTGCAGATGCGTCCGTTTTCGGTGTATTTGCGGCGGGATGCAATTTTTCTCACCTGAAAGGTGAAGAGCTGACAGTTATTCACTTATATAAAAATGCCTTGCATAACAGCCGAGAACCATCTCTTGACAAACCAGCAAAAAGAAACTATACTACAAATAGAGAAGGTGCTGTCCGCAATGGTCAGCTCCCTCCGGCTAATTGGTCAATAAGAAGAATGACCGCTCACCGTTTGGAGACTGGGGCGGTCATTTCTTATTGTTATGGATCTCTTTGAAGATTGCCCATGCGATCTGAAATGTAATCCCAACTGTACCGCCAACAATGACGAACAGCTGCAGAACATCGTTCAACACCATGATGCATCCCCCCTTCCGCGTTTGCGAACGGGGGAACAAACAATAAGCTTTTACGTCCCCCGGACGCTTGCCGGAGGAAAGCATGACCACCTGCGCTTGCAGACAGCACCGAATCACCGCCTTTTCGGGCGGCATCTTTATGATATCATAAAAAATAACATTTTACAATAAAGAAAGCACCCGCTGTACAGGTGCTTTCTTTTCGTTTATATAGGTATATAGGCTTACTTCCGCTTTTTGGGAGCAGTACCCTTGCCCACCGGGCCGCGGGGGCGGCGCTCGGCAGCCTTGGACTGCACTGCGGCGCTGCGGGTCTGGGCGCGGCCCTTGGCGGCAGCGGCACGCAGACCGTTGACCTCTGCCTTGGTCAGCTCACGGTAGGTGCCGGGCTTGAGCATTCCCAGCTTTACCACGCCCTCGGCATTGCGCTTCAGGCGCACCACCTCAAGGCCCACGGTCTCACACATGCGGCGGATCTCGCGGTTCTTTCCCTCTTTCAGGGTCATTTCCATCACGGTGCGGCCCGGCTCGTCGGTGACAACGTTGATGGCGCAGGGCATGGTCTTGGTGCCGTCGTCCAGCACAACGCCGCTGCTCAGCTTCAGGATCTGGCTTTCATCGGCGCGGGGCTGCACGGTGACGCGGTACAGCTTGGAGATGCCGCCCGACGGATGGGTGACGGCCTGCGCAAACGCGCCGTCGTTGGTCATGAGCAGCAGGCCCTCGCTGTCCTTATCCAGACGGCCCACCGGGTACAGGCGGGCGGGGATATCGCTCACCAGCTCCATCACGGTCTTGCGGCCCAGCTCGTCGCTGGCGGTGGTCACATAGCCGCGGGGCTTGTACAGGGCCAGATAGTACATCTGCTGATCCTTGCGGATATAGATGCGCTCGTCGTCCACGTGCAGCACGTCGCGGTTGGGGTCCATCTTGTCGCCCACCTTGACGGGGTGGCCGTTGACCTTCACGCGGCCCTCGGCAATGATCTGTTCTGCCGCACGGCGGGAGCACAGACCCTGTTCAGCCATGATCTTTTGAATACGTTCTTCTGCCATAATTAAACTCCTTGTGCGCCTCCCGGCGCTCAAAACGCGCACCTCTCCCCTGTTTTGGGGTGCGGGTGCGCCTGTATCAAAACTGTGAGTTGGAAGCTCACAGTTACGGCGATAGTAGTTAGCAGGCCAGCAGGGAGCTTTCTCCGCGAACAGCGACGGGTTGCGGCACCCAGCAGCCGCTTCGCTATCGCTTGCGTCTTGCTGGCCGCGGCCCCAACGGCAACTCCCTGTTTCCGCCGCTGGCGGCGGTCGTTGCCGTTGCAGGACTCCAGTCCCGCCTCAACGCTTGCGCGCCGGGGCCCCACCCCCAGGACATTCGCTGGAGAAACTCCCTGCCGTCCTGCCGGGATCGGCACCGGATACTCCGGCAAGATGCGCGAAGCCATGTCTAAAGTGCAGGCTGCGACTAAAATCGACAAAAAAGCCCGACGGGAAGTGCGAGGGCTACACCACGCTGGTGGTCTGGCGAGCGCAGGCGGGACGGAGTGTCCGGTGCCAAGCCCTCCACTTACTGCTCAGCAGGAGCAGCAGGCTCTTCCTTCTTTTCGTCCTTCTTGATGAGGGCGGCAACCTTGTCCACCAGCTCCGGCAGCATGGTCAGGGCACGGTTGATGGTGTCGGCGTTGTCCGACAGCTGGATGGTGCGCACGCAGCCGTCCTTTACCACGAGGAAGGCCACCGGTTGGATGTTCACACCCGCACCGGAGCCGCCACCAAACAGGTCCTTGTTGGCGGCGTTCTTGCCGTCAAAGTCGGTGCCGCCGGAGGCAAAGCCAAAGCTCACCTTGGAAACCGGCAGGATGGTGGTGCCGTCCTCGGTGATGATGGGCTTGCCAATGATGGTGTTGGAGTCCACCATCTGGTGGATCTTCTCCATGGTAACGTTCATCAGGCCCTGAATGGGATGCTCAGCCATAAAACAGCTCTCCTTTATCGGTTTGATTCGGGCAAAGGCCCGTTGTCTGCAGATCCGGATACACGTATAGTGTACCACATTATAGGAAGATGTCCAATACTTTTTTGCACCAGAACTCGTACAGCACCCGCACCGCCGCAAGGACGATGAACAGTGCCTGCGCGCTCACCCTGCAGGACACCCGGTCCTCCACGGTGGGCTGCCCGCTGCCAAAGTCCGGCAGGATGCGCAGCTCATCGAACTGCAGCCAGAGAAAGCGGTCCAGCACGCCCAGCACCGGGTACAGCCACGCCTGCAGCCTGCCGTAGCTGCGGGCAGCGGCGGCGGGGTCCTCCCCGCGCACACCAAGGCGCACCTGTATTTTTGTGATGCGCAGCGCACCGAACACAGCTTTGGTCAAAGTGCCCGCACCTTTGAGCATGGTGCAGAGGATCTCCAGCGTGATCTTTGCCTTTTTGCGCGGCTGGGCGGGCTTGTTTGCCTTGGCGGCAGCGGCGGCGGCCTTTTTGCGGGCTTTCTCCTCTGCCTTTTTCCGCTTGCGCTCGGCCCGCCATGCGGCAAACTTTGCCTTGACCTTGCCAAAGCCCCTGGGCGGCTCCGGGTTTTCCGGTGCGGGCGGCGGCTCCGGCTTCGGGTACTGGAACACCGGGAAGGTGATGCCCAGCGCACCGGCCTTTACGGTGAGCACGCCGTGCTCCCAGCACAGGTCTGCGCAGAAGGGACACAGCAGCAACAGCACCAGTAAGATCAGCACCACCAGCAGCAGAATGCCGATCACCCGGAGGATGAACAGCAGCACTGCGCCCAGCGCGGCGAGGAATGCTCCCATGCGTTACCCCTCACTTTCTGTCGGTGATGCGTTCGTTTCCGTTTCCTGTCCGTGCACCGGCGGCAGGTCGGCCAGAGAAGAAAGGCCGAACACCCGCAAAAAGGTGTCGGTGGTGCGGAAGCTCACCGGCCTGCCCGGCAGGTCAAGGCGTCCGGCTTCCTCAATGAGGCCCTTTTCCAGCAGGCCCGACACGCTGGACGAGGAATCCACGCCGCGCACCTGCTCGATGAAGGCGCGGGACACCGGCTGGTTGTAGGCGATCACGGTCAGGGTCTCCATGGCGGCGGGGCCAAGGGGCACTGCGCGGCGGCTGTCCAGCAGGCGGCGGATGCAGTCGGCCCACTCGGTCTTGGTGGCAAGCTGCCAGCGGGTGTTCAGGTGCAGCAGGCACAGGCCGCTGTCCTCCCGGGCGTAGCGCTCCCGCAGGGCTTCCAGCGCGGCTTCCACGCTGAGCTGCGGCAGCTGCACCGCCTGGGCCAGCTTGTCGGCACCAATGGGGTCGCCGCTGGCAAACAGCATGGCTTCCACGGCTGCACGGATCTGTTTCTGGTTCATTCCTTCTCCTTATCACGTTGGATGCGGCCCCGCTGCATGGTCAGCCGGCCCTCGTCGTCCAGCTTTACGCGGCCGCCGCGCACCAGCTCCAGCAAGGCCAGAAAGGTGGCCACGTTGGTGCTGCGGGTCTGCTGGCGGCTGAACAGCTGGCTCATTTTTGCCGCTGTGCCGCTGATCAGGTGCCGCAGAATGTACACCACCCGGCTCGTCACCGACACCATGGGCGCTGTGACCAGCGGCTCGAACTGCTGCTGGGTAGGCTCCCGGCGCAGCTTGGTGCGGCCGGAAAGAACGGCCCAGTAATCCGCCAGCACCTGCGGCGCATGGTGCAGGTCGTAGGTGTTATCGAACTCCATCTCCATGGGCGGACGCACAAAAACCGGCGCAGCTTCGGCCTTTTGGCGCAAAAGCGCAGCCATGCGGCGGCACTGGTCGTACTCGATCAGCTGGCCGGTGAACTCCTGCTTGAGCCGCTCGCCCTCTTCGCTGCGGGGCAAAAGCAGGTAGCTTTTCATCTCCACCAGCCGCGCGGCCATCTCGATGAAGGCGCTGGCGGCTTCCGGGTCCGGGTCGGCCCGCGCCACCGTGGCGGTGTACTGGTCGATCAGCTCCAGAATGGGGATGTTGTGCAGGTCCATCTTATGTTTGGCCACAAGCGCCAGCAATAATTCCAGCGGGCCGTCAAAATCTTCCAGATGGAAGGTCAGTTCTTCTGCCACGCTCACACCACCGTCCCAAGGCCGGCATAGTAGATGGAATACGCGATCTTATCAATGTAGCCGGTGCCCTTGCCCAGCAGCTCCCACACGATGTTGTTCAGGTAGTACAGGGGGGTATCCAGTGCGCCGAACCACACTGCCGCCAGCAGGGCGATCATGATATAGCGCTCGTACTTCATCAGGCCAAAGTAGATGCGCCGGGGCAGCACCACCAGCAGGATGCGGCTGCCGTCCAGCGGCGGCACCGGGATCAAGTTGAACACGGCAAGGCTCACGTTCATCAGCACAAGGTACTGCAGGAACATGGCAATGTAGATGGTGGCATCGTTCACCGGTGCCCAGTAGTACATGAGCTTCCACACCACCATGCCCACATAGGCAAGGATCATGTTTGCCGCAGGGCCAGCCAGCGCGGTGAGGGCCATGCCCCACTTGGGGTTTTTGAAATTGCGGGGGTCGGTGGAGACGGGCTTTGCCCAGCCCACGCCCGCAAACACCATGCACAGCGTGCCCAGCAGGTCAAAGTGGGCAAAGGGGTTCAGCGAAAGCCGCCCCTGCCGCTTTGCGGTGTCGTCGCCCAGCAGCCATGCCGCCAGCGCGTGGCCGCACTCGTGGAAGGGGATGGCCACCAGCGCCACCAGCGCGCGGATGAGATAATAGATGCCCTGAGAGGTCATTCGATATTCCTGCCTTTTTTCAGTATACCATATATAATACTATTTTTTGAGGTTTTAGACAAGGGGTGTCCAGACGATTTAAAATGATCTCCGCTTCGCTCTGATCATTTCAGCGGAATTTTATTTTTAATTCGTGATTTGTCTACGAGTTGCGGCACCCAGCATTCGTTTCGTGCCTTGAACGGCACTCACGTCTTGCTGGCCGCTGCCCCAACAGCTTCTCCCTGTTTCCGCCACTGGCGGCGGTCGTCGCCGTTGCAGCCTGCGGGCCGCTCCAAATCACATTTTCACACATGGGGTCGTAACAAAAAACAGCATCTGAGTGCATCGGGGCAGTTTTCCAAAAAACCGCAATATTTTTTGAAAAAAGGCTTGCATTTTGCCCGGTAATCTGCTACAATAGTCAAGCTGATTATTTTGATTCCTTACTTCACTGCAGGAGGTGCAAGTACCATGGCTAAATGTGAATGCTGCGGCAAGGGTGTTGCCTTTGGTATCAAGGTTTCTCACTCTCATCGTCGTTCCAACCGTACCTGGAAGCCGAATGTCCGTCGTGTCAAGGCGGTCGTTGAGGGTTCTCCCAAGTACGTCTACGCATGCTCCCGTTGCCTGCGCGCTGGCAAAGTTACCCGCGCTGTCTAATTTGGTGTATGTGGCCGGTCACTTTGTCGAGTGGCCGGCTTTTTTTGTTGCTGTAAGGAGGCAAAACACATGGCTCTGCCCAACGATCCCATCATGCTGCTGAGCGTGGTGAACCTGAAGCTGCGTGATTTTTACAAAAACCTCGATGCTCTGTGCGAAGACATGGATGCCGACAAGGCAGATCTGTGCGCAAAGCTCAAAGCTGTGGGCTACGAATACGATGCCCAGCGCAACCAATTCGTGTGATATTTCCAGAGAAAGCTTTCTTTTGATCGCTAACGACCGGCACCAACGTGCAGCGACTGCGCCCGGGCCGGTGAATATAGAAACAAGGAGTGCTTGATTTATGATCCAGGGTACCTATTACAAAGAGTGGAGCAGCGTGCTGAACCGCGAGATGGAGTTCAAGGTATACGGCAGCGCCGGTGTGCCGGTGCTGGCCCTGCCTGCCCGCGGCGGCCGCTTTTATGATTGGGAGAACAACGGTATGCCCGATGCCATTGCCCCGCTGCTGAACGAGGGCAAGGTGCAGCTGTTCTGCGCCGACAGCATTGACGGCGAGGCCGTACTGAACGGCGACATCCCGGTGCGCCGCCGCGCCGAGATGGAGGAAAAGTACTTCGTCTACCTTACCGCCGAGCTGGCTCCCCGGGTGCTGGCCCTGAACGGTGCCGCAAAGGATGCCAAGCTGTGGTGTGTGGGCATCGACCTTGGCGCTGTGCACGCCGTCAACTGCCGCCTGCGCCGTCCCAAGCTCTTTGCCGGTGCCATCGGCCTTTCCGGCATCTACGATCTGGCCCGCTTCTGGGGCAGTGAAGCCGACGATCTGGTGCTGCGCTGCTCTCCCCTGCAGTATCTGGCCGAGAACGGCATCGCCGACAAGCTGGCTCTGGCCAAAGCCGAGGAGAACAGCCTGATGCTCTGCGCCGGTCAGGGTGCCTACGAAGACGATGCCAAAGCCGACACGCAGGCGCTGGCCGATGTGCTGGCCGCACAGGGCCTGCCCGCCCACCTCGAGATCTGGGGCGGCGATGTCTCCCACGAGTGGTACTGGTGGGGCAAGATGCTGGGCCTGTTTGTGCCGCGGATTCTGGAGAAGTAAAAGATATTTGATAGAGGGAAGGCATTTGCAGTGCCTTCCCTCTTTTTGTTTGTATTTTTCAATTCCCTACTTGATTTATCGGGTTTGCTGTGCTATACTCGTGCTGTAAGAAGTATACCCCCTATGGGTAAAGGAGATATTTTATGGACAACGAGAAAAAGCCCTGCTGCTGTTGCGGCACGCCCGCCCAGCCCGAAGCTGCCACGGCTCCGGCCGTTGATGCATCCGCTGTGCCCACCGAAAGCGTCACCCCCTCCTGCTGCCGCCACAAAGACCGCACCCCGGAGGAACACAAGGCCCTGCTGAACCGGCTCAGCCGCATCGAGGGGCAGGTGCGCGGCATCCGCGGCATGCTGGAAAAGGATGCCTACTGCGTGGACATCCTTGTGCAGGTGGCGGCGGCGAACTCGGCGCTGAACAGCTTTTCCAAGGAGCTGCTGGCACAGCACATCTCCACCTGCGTGGCGGACGACCTGCGCGCGGGCAGCGAGGCAAAGCTGGACGAGCTGGTGAATCTGCTGCCCAAGCTCATGAAATAAGAAGCCCGTTCCCGTGCATACTCAACGTAGGAGTGATATTTTATGGAACAATACAACGTTACCGGCATGAGCTGCGCAGCCTGCTCCGCCCGGGTGGAGAAGGCCGTGAGCAAGGTGCCCGGCGTTGCCAGCTGTTCGGTGAGCCTGCTGACCAACTCCATGGGCGTGGAGGGCACCGCCAGCTCTGCCGAGATCATCAAGGCCGTGCAGGATGCCGGTTACGGTGCCAGCCCCAAGCGTGCGGGCGCGGCGGCTGCCAGCTCCACCAGCGCCGACCTTGACGCGCTGGCCGACCACGAGACCCCCAAGCTCAAGCGGCGGCTCATTGCGTCGCTGGGCTTTCTGCTGGTGCTGATGTACTTCTCCATGGGCCACATGATGTGGGGCTGGCCCCTGCCCCACTGGTTCGATGGCAACCACGTCGCCATGGGCCTTGTCCAGCTGCTGCTGGCGGGCATCGTCATGGTCATCAACCAGAAGTTCTTCATCAACGGCTTCAAGGGCCTCCTCCACGGCTCGCCCAACATGGACACGCTGGTGGCCATGGGCTCCATGGCAAGCTTTGTGTGGAGCACCTACGCCCTGTTCGCCATGACCCGCGCGCAGGTGGACGGCAACAGCGAGCTGGTCATGCACTATATGATGGAGTTCTACTTTGAGTCCGCTGCCATGATCTTGACCCTCATCACGGTGGGCAAGATGCTGGAGGCCCGCTCCAAGGGCAAGACCACCGACGCGCTCAAGAGCCTGATGAAGCTTGCCCCCAAGACCGCCACCCTGCTGCGGGACGGTGCCGAAGTGACCGTGCCCATCGAGCAGGTGCAGAAGGAGGACATCTTTGTGGTGCGCCCGGGCGAGAACATCCCCGTGGACGGCATCGTGCTGGAAGGCACCAGCGCCGTGAACGAGAGCGCCCTGACCGGCGAGAGCATCCCCGTGGACAAGGCTGCGGGCGACAAGGTGAGCGCTGCCACCACCAACCAGTCCGGTTTCCTGCAGTGCCGGGCCACCCGCGTGGGCGAGGACACCACCCTTGCCCAGATCATCCGGATGGTCAGCGATGCCGCCGCCACCAAGGCTCCCATTGCAAAAATCGCCGATACGGTGTCCGGTTTCTTCGTGCCTGCGGTCATTACCATCGCGGTGGTCACCACCATCGTGTGGCTGCTGCTGGGCCGGGAGCTGGGCTATGCGCTGGCCCGCGGCATCTCCGTGCTGGTCATCAGCTGCCCCTGTGCGCTGGGTCTGGCAACGCCGGTGGCCATCATGGTGGGCAACGGGCTGGGTGCAAAGAACGGCATCCTGTTCAAGACCGCCGCTTCGCTGGAAGCTGCAGGCCGCACCCAGATCGTGGCGCTGGATAAGACCGGCACCATCACCAGCGGCGAACCAAAAGTGACCGACATCCTGCCCGCCGAGGGCGTTTCCGAGGCGGAGCTGCTCACCCTTGCCGCCGCATTGGAGCGCAAGAGCGAGCACCCGCTGGCAAAGGCCGTGCTGGCCTGCACCGACGCGCAGAAGCTCACCGCCCCCGAGGTATCCGGCTTTGCCGCCCTGCCGGGCAACGGTCTGGCCGCAAAGCTGGACGACGTGGAGATCTTTGGCGGCAATGCGTCCTTTATCGGCACCAAAGTCACCGTGCCCGCACAGCTGCAGGAGAAGGCCGCAGCCCTCTCCGCACAGGGCAAAACGCCCCTGTTCTTCGGCGGAGCAGGCCGTCTGCTGGGCATCATCGCGGTGGCCGATACCATCAAGGAGGACAGCCCGCAGGCCATCCGGGAGCTGCAGGCCATGGGCATCCGCGTGGTCATGCTCACCGGTGACAACCAGCGCACTGCCGATGCCATTGGCAGGCAGGCCGGTGTGGACGAGGTGATCGCAGGCGTGCTGCCCGACGGCAAGGAAGCGGTCATTCGCCAGCTGCAGGCATCCGGCAAGGTGGCCATGGTGGGCGACGGCATCAACGATGCCCCGGCCCTGACCCGTGCCGACACCGGCATCGCCATCGGCGCAGGCACCGATGTTGCCATCGACGCGGCGGACGTGGTGCTGATGAACTCCAAGCTGTCGGATGTGCCCGCCGCCATCCGCCTGAGCCGCGCTGCCCTGCGCAACATCCACGAAAACCTGTTCTGGGCGTTCATCTACAACATCATCGGCATCCCGCTGGCCGCAGGCGTGTTCATCCCCTTCGGCCTGACGCTGAACCCCATGTTCGGTGCTGCTGCCATGAGCCTTTCCAGCTTCTGCGTGGTAAGCAACGCCCTGCGCCTGAACCTGTTCGACGTGCACAGCACAAAGCACGATCGTGCAGCAAAAAATGCTGCTTCCCTGCCCGCTGTCTCCGCACAGCCCGCAGCGGTTGCAAATAAAGAGAGTACCAAGGAGGACACTGCTATGAAAAAGACCCTGAAGGTGGAAGGCATGATGTGCGGCCACTGCGAAGCCCGCGTGAAGAAGGCTCTGGAAGCCCTGCCCGAGGTGGACGAGGCCGTGGTGAGCCACGAGGCCGGCACCGCCATCGTCACCCTGAACGCCGAGGTTGCCGACGACGTGCTGAAGAAGGCCGTTGAGGACCAGGACTACCCTGTGACCGGCATCCAGTAAACCGCCGCTGAATACTCCCCATCAAATGGAAAGGCCGCTGCATGTGAACCGTGCAGCGGCCTTTTTATCGTGTTTACAGGCTTTTAAAACTGATTCAGAATATCATGGTGTCCGATGTCCAACAGCAGAATGATCGTATCACCGTCGTACTGCCAGATGACCCGCACGTCCATGTTTACGCTGAACTCGAACAAGTCTACCGTGCCTTGAATACGCTTTGTGCGCAGCGACGGATACAGCGGGTCCATTTCCAGAATTTCCAGCTTCTTTTTCAGCTGCGCCCGCTCCGCTGCGTTCAAACGCTTCAGGTTCTTTATGAATCGTTTGGTGTAGGTGATCTTGTAATTCATTCGTCCGCACCGTCCAGCGCTTCAAACAGTGCGTCCACAGTGTCGAACACCGGCTGCTCCCCTGCCGCAATTTTGGCCTTTGCTTCGTTGATCTCGCTGCGCAGCTCGTCCAGATACTTTTTGGGGTAAACGGCTACCGGCATCAGCTCGATCACGCCATCCTTCTCCACGATCTCCAGCTTGTCGCCCTCACGCAGGCCCATCTTCATTACAATATCCTTTGGAATGGTGATCTGGGATTTTGTCCTCAATTCCGTCAGCATCCTTCATCCTCCTTTGTACGATTTTCTTACTTTCTCACTTTTATTATACTCTGCTTTTTTCAAAAAGCAACCATGCACCATAAAATTTTACAAAGCGTCGTTTCTGTGGGTTCTTATTGTATTTCGTCAGAAAGTATGTTAAACTAAAAATGCCGCCCCAAAGGGTGGCGTTAAGGTGCTATCTGCAAGCGCAGGTGGTCATGCTTCCCTCCGGCAAGCGTCCGGGGGACGTAAAAGCTTATTGTTTGTTCCCCCGTTCGCAAACGCGGAAGGGGGGATGCATCATGGTGTTGAACGATGTTCTGCAGCTGTTCGTCATTGTTGGCGGTACAGTTGGGATTACATTTCAGATCGCATGGGCAATCTTCAAAGAGATCCATAACAATAAGAAATGACCGCCCCTGTCTCCAAACGGTAAGCGGTCATTCTTATTGATCCAATCGGAAGGAGCTGACCATTGCGGACAGCACCTTTTCTATTTGTAGTATAGTTATTTTTTGCCGTTTTGTCAAGAGAAGGTGCCCGCCTTCTCTTTTTCTTTCCCCATTTTCCTGTGCATTTTCACCCCGGAAGCTGTGGCTTTTTGCGCAAAAACTATTTGTTGACACGTTGTTTTTTCAGAGTTATACTTATAGCAACAACATTTGGTTTTGTTTCCGGTTATAAACCACAGCGAAAGGAGAAATGTATTTTGGGAGTATCCATTCAGGACCGCACAGACTTTCTGAACATGCTGGACGCCTGCAGGACCGAGCAGCAGCTGTTCAGCCGCCTGACCTTTGCGGTAATGTTCCACCAGACCGACCCGGATGCACGGGAAGACCTGCTGGACGACGTGCGCGGCGCAGCCTGCAACATGCAGCTGCCCGCCGTCAATTACAAGATCGATCAATGGCTCAACACCTGCAAGCAGGCGTGGCAGGCCGACCCCGCAGCCTTTATGGCAGCCGTGAACGCGGACGCAAAGCAGCGCAAGCTTGCGCTGGAGGGCAGCGCGGCGCAGCCCGGCCTGCTGGCCGATGTGCCCATGCAGAGCGTGGCGTGGCTGGTGCCGCAGCTGCTGCCGCTGGGCGAAGTGTCGCTGCTGGGTGCCGACGGCGGCACCGGCAAGGGCATCTGGCAGGCACAGCTCATTGCCTATGTGACGGCGGGCAAGACCTCCGGCTTTTTTCCGCTGCCGCCGCAGCAGACCGGCAAGGTGCTGCTGCTTGCGGGCGAGGACGACCCCGGCAAGGTGCTCAAGGCCCGTCTGCTGGCGGCCGGGGCCGACATGAACCGGGTGCTGGTGCTGACCGCCGACGACTACTTTGGCAAGACCGGCCAGCCCCTTACCCTCAAGGACCAGGCACTGGCGGATTTTGCCGCCAAGGCCGGGCCGCTGCTGCTCATCGTGGACCCGCTGCAGAGCTTTCTGCCCTCCGATGTGGAGATGGCAAGCCGCAACCAGATGCGCAGTGCCCTGCTGCCGCTGCGCGCCATTGCCGCAAAGCAGGGCTGCGCGGTGCTCATCGTGATGCACTCCAACAAAAAGCAGGGCGTTTCCGGCCGCGCACGTCTGGCCGACAGCTCGGATATCTGGGACATGGCCCGCAGCGTGCTGATGATGGGCCGCGCCAAGAACGACGGCAAAATTTATCTCAGCCACGAGAAAAACAGCTACGCCCGCCCCCAGCAGACGGTGCTGCTGCACATCGACGATGTGGAGGTGGAGGGCGTAAAGACCGCGCGGGCCGTGTTTGACGGCTACACCGACAAGAAGGATGCCGACTTCATTGAGGAGCGGCGGGTACGCACGGCGGAGACCCGGCAGGACACCCGCAGCGCCATCCTGAACGTTCTGTCCGAGAGCCGCCTTGGGTCGATGCCCAGCAACGAGCTGCGCGCCGCCGTCCTGCGGGAGGTCGGGTGCAGCGACAGTACATACAACCGTGTGTACAGTGAGCTTGTAAAATCCGGTGAGATCGCAAAGCACCAGATCAATCAGGGCGGCAACGTACGCAGTTGGTTCACTGCCATGCCCTACCGTGGAGAAACAAGTGACAAAGTGGCGAAATTATAACGCATCTATGTTTATAATTGTCTGTTTGTCAATTTGACAAAGTGACCCTTGCTGACAAAGTGACTTTGTTTGCCACGCTGTTGTCAGTTTATCAGCTTGACAAAGTGTCTTTTTGCACGTTCATTCGTCAAAAATCAGTCACTTGCTCAGATAACGCTCCTACAGTAGCACCTGATAAAGTTCCCTGAAACCAAGGGCTGTGGGCTGGGAGTTTCTCCAGCGAATGTCCGGGAAGTGGGGCCCCGTGCGTAAGCACAGGGGCGGAACCGTGGGTTCCGGGCTGTTCGCGGAGAAAGCTCCCAGCACGCGGCCTACTCTACAGCCCAAACAGCAAAAAAGCTCCCCTTTGCAGGAGAGCTTGCGAACATTTTTTAAGCGTTTGCGGTGCGGGCATCGTGTTCCTTCTCGACGTCCTTTTCCTTCTGCAGACGTTTGCGCACCACAAAGTAGGCCGGAATGAGGAAGAAGCAGGCAAAGAACCATGCCACCGGGCTTGCGATGCAGGCCGCAAAGTAGCCCCACAGCGGCACGAACCAGAAGCCCACCATGGCGCGGGCGATCATCTCGGCCACACCGGCAAACATGGCAAGGCCGGAGAAGCCCAGACCCTGAATGGTGTAGCGGTAGATAATGAGCACCGCCAGCGGGATGTAGAATACGCTGTTCCAGAAGATAAAGCTCTGGGCATTGGCCATGATGGCGGTCTCGCTGGCATCCAGGAACAGGCCGATAAGCAGCTTATCCGTCACGCGCAGAATGAGGAAGGACGCAATGCTGTACACGCAGCCGATGCCGAGGGCGGTGTACACACCCCGGTCCACACGGTCCAGGTCCTTTGCGCCCATATTCTGGCTGGCATAGGTGGTCATCGCTGTGCCGATACTCTCCAGCGGCACGCACAGGAACTGCGCCGCCTTGCCGCCGGCGGTCTGCGCGGCCACGATGTCGCTGCCCAGACCGTTCACCGCACCCTGCAGCACCACGCTGCCAATGGCCGTAATGCTGCACTGCAGGCCCATGGGAATGCCCATGCTGCACAGCTTTGCGCAGTGGGTCAGGCTGAAACAGCCCTCTTCCCTGCTCCAGCGCAGCTCCGGGTAGTGGCGCAGGATGTACAAAAGACTGCCCAGACCCGCCACAGCCTGACTGACCACAGTGGCAAATGCCGCACCGAATGCCCCCATATGGAACATGATGATGCACACCAGATCCAGCCCGATGTTCAAAAAGCTTGCCACCAGCAGGAAATACAGCGGGCGCTTGCTGTCGCCCAGTGCACGCATCAGGGCGCTGGTCACATTATAAAGCAGAGTGAAGGGGATGCCTGCAAAAATGGTGCGGATATAGATATCCGCAAGGTCGATGATGTTTTCCGGGGTGTTCGTCCACACCAGCACCGAGCGGGTCAGCGCCACAGTGACAATGGTCAGCACCACCGCAAAGAAGATGGACAGCCACACGGTATTGGCGGTGTAGCGGCGCATCTCCCTGTAGTCCTTTGCGCCGAAAGTCCACGAGATGGGGATGGAAAAACCGCAGGCGATGCCGTTCACAAAGCCCAGCACCAGATAGTTCAAACCGCCCACGCTGCCCACAGCGGCCAGCGCTTCCACGCCCACAAAGCGGCCCACAATGATGGTATCGGCCAGATTGTAGAACTGCTGGAACAGGCTGCCCAGCATCAGCGGCACCGCAAACGCAAGGATCAGCTTGAGCGGACTGCCTTGGGTCATATCCTTTGTCATAGTATAAAATCCTCCTGCCACACTGGGAACCGGCTCGATGTCGTGATTTTTGCCGTGAAAAACGCCCTGCCGGAAAGGGGCAGGACGTCGTGTACATTCATGAATGATATTATAGTGGAGTGACGCAGGATTTACAAGATTTGCATTGCATCAACATTTCCAAATTTTTGCCGTAAGAATTGGTGATTTTGCTTATTCTCCGTAATGCGAAAGGAACTGTTTGGTGCGCTCCTCCTGCGGGTGCTCAATGAGCTGCTTGGCGGGGCCTTCCTCCACCACCACGCCGCCATCCATGAACATGATGCGGTCGGCCACGTCACGGGCAAAGTGCATCTCGTGGGTGACGATGATCATGGTGGTCTTGCGGTCGGCAAGGTCGCGCAGGACGCGCAGCACCTCGCCGGTCAGCTCCGGGTCGAGGGCCGAGGTCGGCTCGTCGAAGCAGAGAATGTCCGGGTGCAGAGCCAGTGCGCGGGCAATGGCCACGCGCTGCTGCTGACCGCCGGAAAGCTGGTGCGGGTAGTGGCCTGCCCGGGCAGAAAGGCCCATCTGGGCCAGAAGTTCCTGTGCCTGCTGTTCCAGCTCGGCATGGATGGCCTTTTTGTTCGCCTTGTAGTCCGGGCGCTCCTTCGCCAGCAGTTCACCCGCCAGCATTACGTTCTGCAGGGCGGTGTACTGCGGAAAGAGGTTGAAGTTCTGGAATACCAGACCAAAGTGCAGCCGCTTTTTGCGGATCTCGCTCTCGCGCTGGGTGGCGGGGTCGGCAGCGTCCCACATGGTCTCGCCGTTCACCTTGATGATGCCGGTGTCCGGCCGTTCCAGAAAGTTCAGGCAGCGCAGCAAGGTGGTCTTACCGGAGCCGGACGAGCCGATGATCGCCAGCGCTTCGCCCTGCTCAAGGTTCAGCGAAATATCTTTGAGCACCTTGGTCTCGCCAAAGTTTTTGCCGATGCCGGAGGCTTCAAGCAGTGCCATGATCCAATTTCCTCCCTTTCATCAGCGGAAATAATCCAGTTTCTTTTCGGCCCAGCCAAACAGCAGGGTGAGTGCACCCACGAACACCAGGAAGAAGATGGCAGTGGAGAACAGCGGCCAGATCAAGCCCTTTGCACTGTACTCCTTGGCCATCATGATGATCTCCTTGTTGGCAATGGTGTTTGCCAGCGAGGTATCCTTGACGAGGGTGATCACCTCATTGCCCATGGGGGCCAGAATGCGCTTGACCACCTGCAGCAGCGTCACCTTGAAGAAGATCTGGGTCTTGGTCATGCCCAGCACCTGACCGGCCTCGGTCTGGCCCTTGGGAACGGCTTCGATGCCGCCGCGGTAGATCTCGGAGAAGTAGCAGGCGTAATTGATGGCAAAAGCCACCACCGCCGCCACCATGCGTCCGCCGGAGCCGGAGGGCCACGGGTTATTCATGCCCAGCAGGCCGGGGCCAAGGTAGATCACGATGATCTGCAGCATCAGCGGCGTGCCGCGGATGACCCATACAAAGGTCTTTACCGCGCCGGAAAGCGGCTTGCACCGGCTCATGGAGCCGAAAGCCACCACCAGACCCAGCGGCAGCGCAAACAGCAGGGTCAGAGCGAACAGCTCACAGTTGAGCAGAAACGCGCCGGAAAGGCGACTCAGAATCACAGACACAAGAACACACCCATCAATCCGTTTTTTGAACTCCTCCCGTCACCTTCGGTGACAGCTCCCTCAATGAGGGAGCCTCACGCATATCGGCAACAAAAAGCCTCCCTCACCGAGGGAGGTGGCATCGCGCAGCGATGCCGGAAGGAGTAATTACATTCTTATAGAACTCAGTCGGCCAGAGCCAGATCGTACTTGTCGGCCAGAGCCTGCATGGTGCCGTCAGCCTTCAGCTCGTCAAAGGCGGCATCCACAGCTGCGGCGGCATCGCTGCCCTTGCGGAAGGCCACGCCGTACTCTTCAGCGTTCAGCTCGTCCACGATCTTCAGGCTTGCATAGTCGGTGCCCTCACCGATCATGGCGTTGGCCAGAGTCAGATCCAGCACAGCGGCATCAGCAGTGCCTGCGGCAACTTCCATCAGGCAGTCGGTCTGCACGCTCTTGGAGACGTAATCGGCCTGTGCAAGGTTCTCGTCGCCCTCAATGGCAGCTTCACCGGCAGAACCAGCCTCGGCAACCACGGTCTTGCCCACCAGATCCGCAGTGGAGCTGTAGTCGGTGCCGTCCTTCACGACCACGACCTGTGCGTTCTTGGCGTAGGCCTTGGTGGTGGCGGCGTTTGCCATGATGTCATCGGTCAGGGTCATACCGTTCCAGATGCAGTCGATGCTCTTGGCATCCAGCTCCACCACCTTGGTATCCCAGTTGATCTCCACGAACTCCGGCTCGACCCCCAGCTTTTCGCACACGGCAGTTGCCAGCTCGGTATCAAAACCGGTAAAGTTGCCGTCGGCATCGGTGTAGTTCATCGGCTCATAGACGGTGTAGCCAATGACCATCTTGCCCTTTTCCTTGATGTAGTCCAGATCGCTGGCTGCGGTCTCGGAGGCGGCTGCGCTCCCGGATGCAGAGGCAGAAGATGCCACGGTGGAAGTGGATGCGGCACCGCCGCAGGCGGCAAGGCTCAGTGCCATGGCACCAGCCAGAAAAGCAGAGACAAGACGTTTCATAAAAGGCTCCTCCCTTTTTTGTTTCCCAAATGTGTTCCCTCTCGGTTTAGCATTTTATCATGCTAAAGTGTTAAACTGTGACTATAGAATAGCGCGTTTGCAGCCATTTGGCAAGAGGAAATGCAAAAGTTAGTGCAGTTCGTCTTTTTCAAGGCTTTTCTGCGCCAATTCTTTGGTCTGATTGCACAAAGAAAAGAGGAAAAGCTTTGCGCCTTTCCTCTTTTCTCCGCTTTACTCTTCCGCAAACGCCGCCAGCGCAGCCTTCTGCAGCTCCGTCACCGAGATGGTGCACAGTGCCGCAAGGTCGGCATCCGAACCATCGTCCGGGATGTCTGCGATCTCAGTACGGGTCTTGCCCTTCAGGTAATCGCACCAGCCCTCGCTGTGCTCGTACCATTCCTTGCCCAGACTGGATGCCCCGCGCATCCCGTAGCTGTCGCCCAGTTCCACCTTGGTTTTGACCATCTCCGGTGCCGACACCGTACCATCCGCGCCCACGGTAAGGGCAGGCTCTGCCACATCCGCCACTGCACCGGTCACACGGCCGTCAGCATCCAGCGTCAGGGCTGCCACTGTGATGTCCACCTGCGCGGTCACATCGTGGTCATCGTCGGCGGTCAGTTCCTTGGTGTCATTGCGCACTGACACGCCCAGCACAGCGCGGTCGCCGCGGGCCGAGCCGACTGCCTTTGCACTCTCGCAGGCGCGCACCACAGCATCCCGATAGCCGTCCACCGCAATGGTGCAGGTGGAGAGCAGGTCAGCATCCTTCGGCTTGCCGTCATCGTCGGTGGCAAGCTTCTTCACCTCATCCGGGGTTTTGCCGGTAAGATAATTGCCAAAGGCATCCGCCTGCTCTGCCCAGCCCTTTTTCAGCGAGGACACCGCCGCCAGCGGGTAATCGTCGCCCTTCTGGCGCTTGGTGCGATCGTCGGTGGGCATCGTCACCTTGCCGGTGCTGTCCCCCGTGACCGAGATCTCCACCTCGTCCAGCATCACATCTGCCACCCTGCCCTCGGCATCCAGCAGAACGACAGCTGCGATGGTATCGATCTTGCCTGCGCGTTCCTGATCAGACGCTTCGGTCAGGATGCCAAGGCCGGTGCGGTATGCAGCGTTCTGGCCCGCCTGCCCCGTCTGCGATGAACTGCCGCCCATGTTCGTGCTCATGCTGCCGGAGGAACCGGAATCGCTTCGACTGCAGGCGGTCAGGGCCAGAGCTGCCGCCAGCGTGCAGCCCAGGATCATGCGAGGTATCTTTTTCATTATAATAAAACGCTCCCTTTCCTGCCCCCATCGTAAAAGGGCTTTTGGGCTAGTTTACCCGGAAAGGGAGTTTTTATCACATCAAGGGGCTCAGCAGCCGCAGCACACTGTCCAGCACCGTGCCGGGCAGGCTGGTGCGGCATTCTGTCACCTGTATCTCGCGGCACTGCGGCAGCGTGGCCCGTACATCGTCCCGCAGAACTGCCACCTGACTGTTCTTTTGCAGCAGTACACCGCACTCAAAGTGTAGGAACAGGCTGCGGTAGTCCATGTTGATGCTGCCCACTACGGCAGTTGCATCGTCGCTTACCCAGCACTTGGCATGCAGAAAGCCGGGCGTATATTCGTAAATGCGTACACCTGCCCTCAAAAGCGGCAGATAGTACGACCGGCTCAGCCGGAACACCAGCTTTTTGTCCGGGATGCCCGGCAGCACCAGCCGGATGTCCACCCCGCGCTTGGCCGCGTTTTTCAGTGCGTCCAGCATTTCCTCGCCCACGGCAAGGTAGGGCGTGTAGATATAAACATACCGCTGTGCCTGCGCAAGGATGTTCAGGTACACCGTCTCAGCCATCGGTTCCTCGTCCAGCGGGCTGTCCGCGTAGGGCTGCACGATGCCGTCCGATACCGGCGTCACCAGCGGCATGGGACGAAATGCATCATAATCCGTCTCGCTGGGGCGGAAGGCGTTCCAGAAGTTGAGGAACATCACCGTAAAGTTCCACGCGGCATCGCCTTCCACACGCAGGGCTGCATCCTTCCAGTAGCCAAAGCGCTGCTCCGCATTGATATACTCATCTGCCAGATTCACGCCGCCGGTGTAGGCCACCGTACCGTCAATGACTACGATCTTGCGGTGGTCGCGGTGGTTCATCACCAGCGAGAGCAGCGGCATCACCGGGTTGAACGGGATGCAGCGGATGTGCGCCCGCTCCATGCGCACGATGAAATCGGCGGGCAGACCCAGCAGACTGCCAAAATCATCGTAGATCAGGCGTACATCCACGCCCTGCGCAGCCTTGCGGCGCAGGATCTTTTCAATGCCGTTCCACATGCAGCCGTGGCTCACGATGAAAAATTCCAGAAAGATGCTCTTTTCAGCCTTTTCCAGATCGGCCAGCAGCTGCGGATACATGGCTTCGCCGCAGGCAAAATACTGCGTGCGAGTGTTCTGCCACGCCGGATAGGGGCCGTACTTTGCCACATATCGGCTCTGCCCCTGCTCGCGGGCATCCAGACCTTCCAGCACACCCGGCTCCTGTACAAGGTCTTTTTTGTGGGCATCCTCCACCGCCTGCATTTTCAGGCGCAGACGCTTGGCCGGGCGTTTGTTGCCAAAGGCCAGATACAGCGCACCGCCCAGCAGCGGAAGAATGCCGATCAGCGCGATCCAGCCCACCTTGTAGGCGCTGTTCTCATCCTTGCGCACAAGGTACAGGACGATGAGCAGGCTCAGTGCGTTGAGCAGGCCGTTCACCCACACGCGGCCCGTGCCGGTGGTGATGGCAAACGCCACCCAGCACAGCCACAGCAGCTGCAATGCCACCAATGCAACCGTGATAGTGACGCGGTTCAGAATGCGGCTGAAAAAGCGCACGACCGGTGAACGAAAAAGCATGGGCCTGCCCTCCTTTCCCATTTATAATTATGTGTAAGTATAGCGCGGTTTTACAACTTTTTCAAGTTTTGCGCTGTTCAAAAAAAAGCAAGCCAGACCCGCAGGCCCGGCTTGCTTGCAATATCAAAAACTCTTTTACTCTGTTTTTCCGTCCTCATAGCCCACCATCAGGCCGCCCTGCTCAGCGTAGTAGCTGCACAGGCCGCCGCACTCGGCCACATCCACCTGCGCCCCTGCAAACACCGCGTGGATCATCAGCTTCAGGCGCTTGGCAGCTTCCGGGTTATCACAGTGGGCAATGTGCACTTTACCATCGGTAAAGCCGTGATCCTTCAATTCCAGCACGATGCGCTCCAGTGCACCGTGCTCGCCGCGGGTCTTGCACAGCACCTCCAGCTCGCCGCTCTCACTGGCCTGACCAATGACCCGGATGCCCAGCATCCGTGCCACAGCGGCAACAGCAGGCTTCACACGGCCATTGCGGGCCAGATTGGCCAGCGATTCCAACGAAAACAGCAGATGTGTGTGCTTGTGGTAAGCCAAGATCGCCTCGCAGATCTCGTCAAACTCCATCCCGATCCGGACGAGATCCCGCAGACGCTCTGCCAGCAGACGCAGCTCCGGCCCGGCGGACAGGCTGTCCAGAACAAAAACACGGGCCTCCGGGTGCGTTTCCTTGTATTCTTCCGCTGCCAGCAGTGCAGCATTGTAGCTGCCGGACAGTGTGCCCGTGATGGTGGCAACAAAGATCTGCTCCGCACCCTCATAAGCAGCCAGCCAGTCTGCCACATTGGGGCAGGAGGTGCTGGTCTTGCCCTTGTAAGTACGCAGAGACCGGGCCATGCCCACAGCATCCAGAGTACCGTCATCCAGATATTCCTGTTCATCCGTGACGATCTTCAACGGCACACAGGCAAAATCCACGCCCGGCAGGGCATACAGGCTGGACGAAGAATCCACAACGATCTTGGTTTTCATAAAATGCACGCTCCAAATCTATTTTGTGATAGCAGGTCATTTTTTTATTTTCCGTGCCTTACACGCACTTCCGCCTGCATGGTTTTTCGGTTCACTGCAGACATCATAGCAGTTTTTCAAAAACCTGTCAAGGGATTTTGTACATTCTTTCAAAAGTTTTAAAAATCCGTTGACCAGAGAACCGATTTGCGCTATAATACCGCCAGAAAACCATTTTCTGTATCCCGCGCAGCCCTGCTGCACCAACCTTAGAAAACTGCTTACGATATGAAAACTGAAACCAAATGCCGCGTTGCGGCCTGCGCCGCCGGGTTTGCCCTGCCCCGGTACGCCGATCTCCCGCAGATGGGGCTTTATCTTGACCAGACCGTGCAGTACGTCAACAGCTATTTCCGCACCTTCTGCGGCGTGGAGCTCACCTCTTCCATGGTCAGCAACTACGTTAAAAAGGGCATTTTGTCCCACCCGGTGCGCAAGAAGTACGCCCGCGATCAGATCGCATCCCTGATGTACATTGCAGTCTCCAAGACCGTTCTTTCGATGGAAAATATCGATGCCCTGTTCAAAATGCAGCGGGCGCACTGTTCCGCCGGGGCAGCTTACGACTACTTCTGCGACGAGATGGAAAACTGCCTGCCGTTCGTATTCGGCTGCACCAGGGAGATCCGCGACCCTGCCGTGGATGCCGCAGATGAAAAGCTGCTTCTGCGCAGCACGATCCTTGCAGCGGCAAACAAAATGTACTTGGACTGCTGCTTCAACGCCCTGCGGCAGGAGGAAAATCTCTGGGACACCATTCTGCCCGATCTGGCGTAAGAGCACAAAAAAGGCCGTGCCTCCATAAAAGGAAGCACGGCCTTTGCATTTTATACGTTCAAGATCAGGTATCCTGCAGTTCCCCGCGGCTTGCAGCCTTGAGGTATGCGAAGATGAAACCGTCCAGATCGCCGTCCATCACGGCATCCACATTGCCGGTCTCGTAGTTGGTGCGGTGATCCTTGACCATGGTGTAGGGCATGAACACATAGCTGCGGATCTGATGACCCCATGCGATCTCGTTCTGCACGCCCTTGATGTCGTCGATCTTATCCATGTGCTGCTGCTTTGCGATCTGATACAGCTTTGCCTTCAGCATTTCCATGGCGTAGTCACGGTTCTGGAACTGGCTGCGCTGGGTCTGGCAGCTGACCACGACGCCGGTGGGCTTGTGGATCAGACGCACAGCGGAAGAGGTCTTGTTGATGTGCTGGCCGCCTGCACCGGAGGAACGGTACACCTGCATCTCAATATCCTCGGGGCGGATATCCACCTGAATGGTGTTATCCAGCTCGGGCATCACTTCCAGCGAAGCAAAGCTGGTCTGACGGCGGGCGTTGGCATCAAAGGGCGACACGCGCACCAGACGGTGCACACCGTTCTCGCTCTTGAGCAGGCCGTAGGCGTTGGCACCCTTCACCATCATGGAGGCGCTCTTCATGCCGGCTTCATCGCCGTCCTGATAATCCAGAACCTCCACGGTCATGCCGTGGTTGGAAGCCCACTTATTGTACATGCGGTACAGCATTTCGGCCCAGTCCTGTGCCTCGGTGCCGCCGGTACCGGCATGGAAGGTCAGGATGGCGTTGCTGTGGTCGTACTCACCGTTCAGCATGGTCATCAGCTGCAGCTCATCCACTGCCTTGCCCACAGCGTTCACAGACTCCTCTGCCTCGGGGATCATGGCGGGGTCGTATTCTTCATCCAGCATTTCCAGCATGGTCTCGGCATCATCGTACAGGCCCTGCAGCTTTTCAAAGCGGCTCAGCTTGCCCTTCAGGTCGCCCACTTCGTCAAAGACCTTCTTGCTCAGATCTGCATCATCATAAAAGCCGGGGCGGCTCATGGTGTGCTCCAGCTCCTGCACGCGCTTGCGGGAGGCATCAATGGCAAGGGCTTCTTCCAAGTCCTTGACCGCCTTGCCATAATCGGCAAGCTGCACCTTCAGTTCGTCAATCGTGATCATTCTCTAAATCCCTCTCGAAATGATAAATAAGGTAAAGTCCTTTGTACTTGCCAAAAGACACAGTTTATACACAGATACTTCATTAGTATACCGAGAATCTATGCTAAAGTAAAGGGGTAAATGGATTATCCTGCTGGAATTTTGAAGATTTTCACCTTTTCTTTTCTCTTTCAGGGGAGTATAATACCAGTATGAACCATACAACAGGAGGAAATCATGCCGAAATATTATGGCTGTCCCTGCGAAGGCTGCGGCAGACCGCTGGCGCTGACCGATGATATCGTGGTCTGCCCGGACTGCGGCGCACCCTATCACCGCGAGTGCTACGAAAAGCTTGGCCGCTGCATCCACACCCCCGCCCATGGCGCGGGCTATGAATGGACGTTCCCGTACAAAGACGATGCTCTGCGCACCTGCCCCAGCTGCGGTGAGCGCACCCTGCGCACCGAAGAGCGCTGCCGCTGCTGCGGTGCCGTTCTTCCGCCGGAGAGCCAGTGCCCGGAGCCGCCCACCCAAAGCCAGCCCGGCACCGACGCAGACGGACGCTTTGATTACAACGACCTTTACCGCCAGTATCAGCAGACGGTGGAGGAACCCACCCGCCGCAACGTGCAGGCGGCCTTTGGCAAGGAAGAGCTGATCGACGGCATCCCTTACAGCGACTGGAACGATTATATTGGCAAGGCCGCGCCCGTCTACCTGAACGATTACAGCCGGATGCAGCTGCAGCACACCAAAATTTCCATGTGCTTCTCGGCGCTGGTGTTCGGCCCGTTCTATTTCTTCTACCGCAAAGCGTGGAAGCCGGCCTTTGGTTTTCTGGCCGCAGAGCTGGTGGTGGCCCTGCCCACCCTGCTGAGCATGATGCAGGCCACCGGCAGTCCGCTCACTGCGGGCATCAGCAGCACTGCCATCGTCGTGCTTTCCCGCATTATGACAGTGTTCAGCTTTGCACTGGTGATGCTGCGCACCCTGTACGCCAAGTGGCTGTACCGCAAAAGCGCAGCCGAGCGCATCCGCCGCATCCGTGCTGAGTTCCCGGACGCTGCCCAGCGCCGTGCGGTCCTGTCTGCGCAGGGCGGCGTGAGCATCGCCGGTGTGATCGGTGCCTTTGTACTGCTGATGGTGCTGGGTGCCTGCGCTACCGTGCTGATGGGTCCGAATCTGGACGCTTTGGCCGGGATGCTCTGATCTGCAATGCCGCCTGCAAAGGCTGGCATTGCGGATTTCAAAATAGTAATAGGAGAATATGGATCATGATGAAGAAAGTCACCAAAGCTGTCATTCCTGCCGCCGGTCTTGGCACCCGCGTGCTGCCCGCTACCAAGGCCATGCCCAAGGGTATGCTGCCCATTGTGGACAAGCCTGCCATCCAGTATCTGGTGGAAGAAGCTGTGCGTTCCGGCATCACCGATATCCTCATCATTCTGGGCCGCAACCAGAGCATCATTGAGGATCACTTTGACCGCAGCCCTGAGCTGGAAGAAAAGCTGGCAAAGCCCGGCAAGGAAAAGGCTCTGGAAGAGTGCCTTGGCATCGCCAACATGGCAAACATCCTCTTTGTGCGCCAGAAGCAGACGCTGGGTCTGGGCCATGCTGTGAACACCGCCAAGGCCTTCACCGGCGATGATCCCTTTGTTGTCATCTACGGCGATGACGTGATCTGGGGCGAGGACCCGGTGTGTGCCCAGCTGATCCGCGCCTACGAGGAGTTCGGCCGCCCGGCGGCAGGCGTTTCCGCAGTACCATGGGAAGATGTGAGCCGGTACTGCAGCTTGAAGACCACCCCCATCCACGACAACTATTTCTTTGTGGACGACATGATCGAGAAGCCCAAGAAGGGACAGGAGTTCAGCAACTACTCCATTCTGGGACGCGTGCTGCTGACCCCGGAGATCTACGAGATCCTTGCCCACACCAAGCCCGGCGCAGGCGGCGAGATCCAGCTGACCGATGCCATGGCCGAGTATGCCCGCACCCGCGGCGGCATGACGGCCGTAGAGTTCACCGGCAAGCACTACGACATGGGCAACAAGCTCAAGGTGGTGGAAGCTCAGGTGGAGCTGGCCCTGCAGCATCCGGAGATCGGCGAAGAATTCCGCGCTTACCTGAAGGAGTTCTGCAAGACACTGTAACTTATCCTGAAAATAAAAGATCCTCCGGCAGACCTGTCGGAGGATCTTTTTTATTGTTTACCCATTTACCTGACTGGGGTGCTTCTGCGGCGGCATCTTGGTAAAGAGTGCCTTCAGCACCAGCGGAGTTGCCACGCTGGACACCACGATCAGCAGGATCACAGCGGTAAAGTAGACCGAGTCCACCACGCCGACATCCAGGCCCTTCTGGGCCACGATCAGTGCCACCTCGCCGCGGGTCATCATGCCAACGCCGATCTTGAGGGAGTCGCCCCAGTTGAAGCGGCAGATCTTGGCCGCAAGGCCGCAGCCGATGATCTTGGTGATAAGTGCTACAATGACGAAGCAGACACAGAACAGGAAGATTTCCGGCGTCAGGCCGCTGATGTCGGTCTTCAAGCCGATGGATGCAAAGAAGATGGGCGCAAAAATGATATAATTGCTGATATCCACGCGGCGCTCCACGTAGGGGGCATCGTCCATGGTGCACAGAACGATACCGGCGATATAGGCACCGGTGATATCTGCAATGCCGAAGTATTCCTCGGCGATGTAGGCCATGGCAAAGCAGAACGCCATGCTCACGATGGTGATGCGCTGGGTGTGGGGATTGCGCTTGTCCAGCCATGTCATAGCAAAGTGAGCCACAACGCCCACGCCCACGGCAGTGGCAAAGAACAGCACCGTATTAATGAGCACCTTGCCCAGACCCGTGCCGGTGCCGGAGCTTGCGCCCAGTACGCAGGTGAGGACTACGATGCCGATGACATCATCAATGACGGCGGCACTGACGATGGTGGTGCCGAGAAAGCTCTTCAGGTGGCCCAGCTCCTGCAGGGTTGCCACCGTAATGGACACGCTGGTGGCCGTCATGATGGTGCCGATGAACAGGGCACGGTAGAACTCAGGGCTGCCCACGGCAGAGAAGCCGTAGAACGCACTGTACAGCAGGGTGCCGCCCACCAGCGGAACGGCTACGCCCACGCAGGCGACCAGGGTGGCGATGGGGCCGGCTTTGATCAGTTCCTTCAGATTGGTGCCAAGGCCCGTGGTGAACATCAGCATGACCACGCCGATCTCCGCAAAGGTGGAGATGGCATCACTGGTCTGCACCAGATTCAGCACACAGGGGCCGATGATCAAACCGGCAAGGATCTCACCCACCACCTGCGGGGCCTTGCACTTGCGGGCCACCAGACCAAAGAACTTTGCGCTGAGGATGATGATTGCCAGGTTACGGAAAACCGAATACACAAAGAATCCTTCCTTTACTATAAAATTCCCAGAACCATATATACATTCCTTTCGAAGACGGATAACAGAGAGCAGAGAGACGGCCGATCCCCGGCTGCCCTGCCGTTCATCCTCTGAAAGCCACTATATTATATTCCTCTTTCACAAAAAAATCAAAATATTTTTTATTATATCTTTTTTCGGAAAAAGCTTGACAGAATCCACACAGCTTGCTATAATAAATTGCTGTCTGAACAGACACGCCGCACACAAGGCGCGATGCCGCGTTTTGTGTGTACCCTTGGTCCTGTGATTGCAGGACCCTTAAGTCCAAAAGGAGGTGCTACAAAATGGCAAAGTACGAAACCATGCTGATTACCAGCGCCGCTCTCGACGAGGAGGCTACCGCCGCTCTGGTTGGTAAGTTCAAGTCCCTGATCGAGGCTAACGGTACGATCGATTCCATCGACGAGTGGGGCAAGCGCCGTCTGGCCTATCCCATCAACGACGAGGAGGAAGGCGTCTACACCGTGATCGACTTCACCAGCGAGCCCAGCTTCCCTGCTGAGCTGGACCGTGTGTACAAGATCACCGAAGGTGTTATGCGCAGCCTGATCATTGCTCACGAGGAGTAATTCTTCTGTGACAGAAAGGGAGACCGTAAAATGTTGAATGTTGTTGCCATCATGGGCCGTCTTGTGGCGGATCCCGAACTGCGCACCACCCAGCAGGGTACCAATGTGTGCAGCTTCCGCATTGCCTGTGACCGCAATTTTGCGCGTCAGGGCGAGCAGCGTCAGGCCGATTTCATCGATATCGTTGCATGGCGTCAGCAGGCAGAGTTTGTTTGCAAGTATTTCCAAAAGGGCAGTCTGATCGCCATTGAAGGCAGTCTTCAGACCCGCCAGTATCAGGATAAGAACGGCAACAACCGCACCGCTGTGGAAGTGGTAGCCAACAATATCAACTTTGCAGGCTCCAAAAACAGCAATGCAGGCGGCGGAGCAAATTATCAGAATAATTCTGCTCCCGCCTACCAGAATGCAGCGCCTGCCCGCCCGGCCGCTGTGGAGGCAGCTCCCAGCTACTCTGCCGGCAATGCAGACGACTTCGCCGTCATCGACGACAGCGACGACCTGCCGTTCTGACACGAAACGGTCAATCCGTTAAAAATCCAATAGGAGGTAATAAGCAATGGCTTTTGAAAGAACCGAAGGCTCTCGCCCCGCACGCCCCATGCGTCGCGGCCGCAAGAAGGTTTGCAGCTTCTGTGTCGATCGTATCGACACCATCGATTACAAGGACGTGCCCCGTCTGCGTAAGTACGTCTCTGAGCGTGCAAAGATCATTCCCCGCCGTGTGACCGGCACCTGCGCTTATCATCAGCGCGCACTGACCATCGCCATCAAGCGTGCTCGTCACGTTGCTCTGATGCCCTACGTCAGTGACTAATCTTTAAAGAATCAACTCAATCAAAATAATCAGCAATCAGCAAAGCGCTCTCACCGATGACAAGGTGGGAGCGCTTTTTTGTCTTTTCCCTCCGGCCCGGATGTGCTATACTGAGCTCAGGAGGCGTTTTATTCTTTTTGAGGAGGTTTTTGTCATGAAAAAACGGTATCTTAGACTTGCGGCGCTGACAGCCGGTGTGCTACTGGCCGCACAGACCGGTCTTTCCGCTGCTGCGCTTTCTACCTTTGATGCAGCATACTACGCTGCACAGTATCCGGATGTTGCGGCCGTATGCGGCAATGACGAGGGTGCACTGCTGCGTCATTATCTGGATCACGGCATTGACGAAGGCCGCAAACCTTCTGCGGACGGCATTGCCGGTGATGACGAGCTTTCTTTGACCGAAGCGCAGTTTTCTTCCGTCTGGTCGCCGGTGGCCATCAACAAGCTGGCCCACTACAAGTCTCTCAAGCGCAAATGCACCGATGAGGAGTTTGCGCAGGCATATCAAGAAGCGCTGAAGGTGGTCACACCGCTGGCGCTCATGAGCCGGGAAAACCAGCTTTACGGCATTGCCTCTGCCCTGCGTGCGGTGGTGGATGATGGCTCCATGGCTTACTCTATGGAAGCCAACCATTACAACGACCCCTACGGTTATTTTGTACTGCGCACAGCATCCTGTGCCGGGTGTGCCCGGGCCACCGCTCTGTGTCTGGACATTCTGGGCATCCCATATGAGCATGTGAACGAGAACCAGTACAGCCACCAGTGGTGCCGCGTGCCCATGGAGGACGGCAGCTACTGGATCTGCGATGCGTTCGGCCTGTACTGCGGCCCGGAACCCGAACCCTATCAGCACCCGTATTTTTGAAAAAGCGGATAAACCATTTCAAAACTATGCAATGCCCGGCAGGCTGTGTTATCTGCCGGGCATTGCTTTTTTCTTTTTCCTTTTATAAAACCACTGCTCTATGTTGAAAAGTTACAAATCGGTACGGTTTTACCGGTTGTTTCTGATTTGTACCGGGAATTTGCGGAACTGTCGGCACATTTTGATTTGCGCGCAATTCAATCTGCACAAAAGTAGCTCAGAATGCTATGCAATTTTCACGAAAACACTTTTGGGTTATTGATTTTTTATGCAAATTATGCCATACTATAGCCACTGAAAACGTTCCCGACAACGTTCCCGAATCTATTACCGAAAGTGAGGTACTCCGACAAAATGCCGAATCTGACCATTAAGGACATTGCCCGGATCAGCGGCTGCTCGGTAAGCACCATTTCTCGTGTCATCAACGACCGGCCCGATGTCCGGCCCGAGACCAAGGAGCATGTACTCAAGGTAATGCGGGAGGCCGGGTTCGTGCCCAACACCAATGCACGGCAGCTGAAGATCCAGCAGTCCCGCAGTCTGGTGTTCGTGGTCAAAGGCACCCGCAATCTCTTCTTCTCGGACTTCTTAGTCCAGCTGCAGCGGGCCGCCACCCTGTATGGCTACAATGGCATCGTTTCCTATTTGGATGAAAACGCCAACGAGGTCGATGCCGCCGAAAAGATCCTGCGGGAGATTAAGCCCAAAGGTATGATCTTTCTGGGCGGCAGCGTAGCCAACTTCAAAAAAGGCTTTGCCAACATCACAGTCCCCTCGGTGCTGACCACACTGGTCTCCGACGAGCTGGACTTTCCCAATCTTTCCATGGTGGGCGTGGATGACCGCGCTGCAGCCTACACTGCTGTGGACTACCTCATCCAGCAAGGGCATCGTAAGATCGCAGTGCTGGGCGGTCCGGTCACCAGTTATCCCAGCGTGATGCGCCGCGAGGGTGCACAGCAGGCGATGCAGGATGCGGGCATCCTGTTCAGCGACAAGCTGTACGGCCTGTCCAACTACGATTTTGAGTCTGCCTATCACGCCGTGAACAGCCTGCTGGCCCGCCGGGCCGACTTCACCGCCCTGTTCGCCATGAGCGATGTGATTGCCTTAGGTGCCATCCGCGCGCTGGCGAGCGCCGGGCTGCGGGTGCCGGAGGATGTTTCGGTGATCGGCTTTGACGGCATCACGATGTCCCGTTACTGTGTGCCTGTTCTGACTACCGTTGTGCAGCCCAGTGAACAGATCTCGCTGCAGAGCATTGAGTTGCTGGTGCGGCAGATCGAGCACGGTGCACCGGCCCAGACCATCACCTTGCAGCCGGAGTTGCAGCAGGGCGAAAGCGTAAGGGCGATTTAAATTTTGTTTTCCCTCCGTCAGGGGACGGAGATTTTGAAATAGTTTATTTTTAATAAGAAGGAGAACTTATTATGAAGAAAATGATTACTCGTCGTAACTTCCTGAAGGCCGCTGGCGTTTCCGCCGCTGCTCTGGGTCTGGCTGCCTGCGGCGGCTCCTCCAGCAGCACCGCTTCCTCTGCTGCCGGTTCTACCGCTGCTTCCAGCACCGCTGCAAAGGCAGACGGCAAGGTCTACTACCTGAACTTCAAGCCCGAGCAGGATCAGGATTGGCAGGAT
>OWJA01000024.1_pt1 | contig 84217 bp, 85 predicted proteins | sample 1732901 | NCBI WGS metagenome assembly OWJA01 (sample SAMN05065766, study PRJEB22554) | human gut metagenome | biome: ENVO:2100002; feature: ENVO:00000062; material: ENVO:00002003 | host: Homo sapiens | place: USA | reverse complement strand
GAGATCTGCGCATGTCTCGTGGGCTCGGAGATGTGTATAAGAGACAGCTTCCGGACTGATTATATAATTAACAACATTCATTCCGCTTCGTCTATACCAACCGAGCCTTGAGTTTGCTACCTTATATATGGCTTCATGGTCAAATCCACACTTATATTTCTGATTTAAATAGCACAGATTTTTGTATATTCTCTTAGGCACTTTCCATTGTTTTAGAACAATCACCCTCGTCTTGTGCCTTAGCCATGCTCCAAACTCTTCCATAAATTGTTTCATCATTCCGATTCTGAAATAATTAATCCACCCTCTCGCTATTTCATTCACTCGTTTAATTGTTTCAGCCAGCGGTCGTGCAATCGCTTTATTTCTTTTAAGGTATTCACTTAGCTTCTGTTTCAGTTTCTTTTTCTTTTCTGTTGTGGGTTTTACTTTCCATTCCCCTCCATGTTTGAGAAAGGTGAAGCCAAGATACTTACTTCTTGTTGGTCTGACTACTTTCGTTTTTGTAACATTAACTTTTAGGAACAGCTTTCTTTCTATCCATTCTGTTATGGATTTCATTACTCTGTTGGCTGCTTTTTCACTTTTAGTGAATACTATTGTGTCATCTGCGTACCTCGTAAACCGAAGTCCCCTTTGTTCCAGTTCCTTATCTAATTTATCAAGATATACGTTTGACAGCACAACAGACAGGGGACCACCTTGTGGCACTCCGCTTATTGTTGCTTTTTCCAGCCCTTTTTCCATTGCTCCTGCTTTCAGATATTTCCGAATCAGGTGCAATGTGGTACTGTCATTCACTTGCTCTCTAAGAATTTGAATTAATTTGTCATGATTTACTTTATCAAAGAATTGCTCTATATCTATGTCTATCACCCATTCATATCCCTCGTTCAGATACTCCAGTGCTTGTTTTATGGCATCATGACAACTTCTTCCAGGTCTGAAACCATAGCTAAACTCACTGAATATTTCTTCATAAATATCTATAATTGGCTGAGCAATTGCTTGTTGTATTACTCTATCTAAAACCGTTGGAATCCCCAATGGCCTCATTTTTCCATTATCTTTCGGAATATAAACTCTTCGTACTGGTTTAGGCATATAGGTTCGGTTTCTGATTGATTGAACAATTTCGTCTTTGTTTCCTTTGATGTATGCACCAAGTTCCCCGACTTTCATTCCGTCAACTCCACCTGCCCCTTTATTCGCTGCTACTTTCTTATAAGCTCTGTTTAGATTTTCCTTTGATGTAATCACATCTATTAATTCCATTGTTGTTACTCCTCTTATTATCACAAAATTTATGCACATCACCCCTCTCGATCCAGACAGTATTCCTCGGTTACGTTCCTACTTTTCCAGTCCATCTGATTTCTGGCTAATGCATAATTCTCTTAATAACGATTCGTACTATAAATCGTTTCAGTCCTTCGGCTTTTACCCCTACTATGACTTCATCTGACTCCCTCCCCAAACCTTTTTCGACCATATCTTACGATATGTGGGTAGGGTCTCCCAAGGTAAGACACTAATCTTTCATTCCACAACCTCTTGATTTACAACTTCGGTTTACGTTTACCATTTGGGCTTCGGCTTGGTTTGCAGCCTTCCCCACCTAATCGCCTTATCAAGTTTCTGTTCGTAGGCTCAAGAACTTTGCTACACCACTTCCTCCATCTATATCATTACTGATACCGACTTGTGATTCGCTACACTTGGCGGTAAAAACCCGTGGCTGGACTTTCACCAGCAAGATTAGTGCCATGCTTGGCACACAATGCAAAAGGGAGCCGTAATAACGCGCTCCCTTTAATAATCATCAACCAATTACTTGAGAATATTCTAAATATACAGAGACACAGATTATGCCTCCTCACCCTTTTTCTTTTCTTCATAAGTTATATAAGCGTCCAGCATACATATCATTGTGTTTTTTTGTTCTGGACTAAGCTTATACAGGCGATTTAATAGTTGCTTATCATCGCCTGCTTCTGCATATTCCAAGAGGTAATTGGGGGACGTTTCCAACTCATCACACAGGCTCAATAACAATGGCATACTGGGAACCTTTTTCCCGCTTTCCAATTGTCGGATATAGCCGTCATGTACATGACATAGATCAGCCAATTGCTGGCTTGTCAATCCACACTGTTTACGTTTTTCCCTGATTTTCCTACCTAATCTCTTGGTATTCATTTAATCCCACCATTCACTAATAGTTACATTTGTTATAATTTAGTATACAATCCGATTCTTCAAATATACAGACCACCATTTTATTACATGTATTAACTTTTAGTTACAAACAGCAGTAAAAGAACAATCTGAAAGCACAAACTATCAGCCCTGTTTTCAGCGGATTTTATTGTTACATTCCGCTGCCTGCCCAAAATTCCACATATCTGTATGCATTACTGTCTATTATGGTTCTATAATCTCCCAGTGTATAACCATAGAGACGCAGGGCACATGTCCTTCTGGTGTCTATCAGGTCATAATTGTAACTATTTGCATAAAAAGGGGGTTTTGAATTAACGCCTGCAAGATAGCTGGTATATACTTGATTAATTCCGCTATACGCCCAATATCCCTTCTGGGAATCCCTCCTGTATCAGTGCCTCATATCTGGTTTGATTGATTACTTTTTTGTTATCCACCACTTATTCCTCCATATTCCATCTGCTTATTCTAAATCATTTCTGCGCATTATCGGATTTTCTTTTCTCATGGCCGGATAATATCTGGTATCTGTAGTTTCAACCGCTCCGCAAACTCGATTGCACTAACAAACTCCGTCTTTTCATAGTCTACAAGTTTTTCTGGCAGATTATAAATTTCTGTATCAGCATAATAATATAATCCCCGCAAGGTTCCAGTATCATATCCGAAATCCTCCGGCTTATATTCCGCCATACTTTGCAGACAATTCAATGGCCAGCATTCAACCTTTTCATCCTCATCATCTGCAAAAATATAGTCTTTGCCGTCCTGATCAAGCCGCAGAAAATAGATTATATCCTCTGATAAGGCAGAGATAATAAGAGAGTGGCAGCCATCATCCTCAAAACCATAAATTTCTCCTGATCCCATCTTATTTATCGAGATATCCTCTATCAATTCCATTTGTTGGACAATATTCTGGATAGTCTTTAGCATCTCGTAATCTTCAGATATAGATCTTGAAAATATCTCACCCAATTCCGCACTACCAAGGTCGTTTCCAATTATTTTTCCATTGTAATCAATGTTGCCTGCGTTTGGTTCTTCAATTGCACCGCCAGATTTGCGGTAAGGCAGAGTATAAAACCAGCGCCCTTCTTTTATGGTTTCTCCATATATGACTGCACCGGCAAATCGTGTTCAAATGAAACTGCCACTTCCCGGCATCTTCCTTTCAATGTCCAGCCTACATGTTCCATGTTTATTTCTATGCTCTCCACCTCCTATTGATAGATTAATGTCTGTTCTTCGACTTGAATATCACGATCTGTCTGGATAACCTCACACGCCCGTCCTTCAATCTCTTCCCAGCTCAACCCGGTAAAATTATGGATGCAGGTAATTAGGGAACTTCCCTGTTCCATGTACAGATACTCCTTTGTACCGGCATCAAAAAACATATAAAAATCAAAATCCGGTTCAAAGCTGTCCTCCTCATCATCTTCATATTTTTCATACCAGACGCCGCTATGTATTTGCAAGCCAAGTTCCTGGATAACCAAGTGTTTTTTGTCCAGCCAGACCTGATGTTCCTCATCCGTTTCAAAAAGGAAGTTCTCGCCATCCCATTCTTCCTCTTCCAATTCCTCCAGATGACCTATTGTAGTATTGATTTTCTTCTCCATAAGCTACCTCGCTTTTTCCTTTGCAGAGCGCAGTTTTTCCCTATTCTGCTCAAACTGGCTCATAATATCTCCCTGCAGCCTGTCATGAAAATCCTTTGTCACTGGATAGCATATATCCTGATATTCCGCCTTTCCTTCAACCATGCGTCGCTGGGAAGGCATGGCTACAAAGTTATTTCCTGCAAAAGATCGTTTGACAGAAATCTGATTGACTACAAATACATCACCAATCACCAGTCTGGCATATGCCTTAGTGGTATTGGACAAATCTCTGTTGTTTACTACTTGAACATAGTAGTCAAAATCTTCCTCCCCATAGGTGAGGTCAACTTCGTTTTTCCCTTCCACACGTTCCTGGTACGCCTCCAGAATTTCTCCCCTTAATGCGGTACTGAAATCCGTAGTTTTTGGAAAAAACACATCACTGTATATCGGCTTATTCTGTTCATCTTTTTCCCCCGTTGGATACTGCGGCATACTCACATAAAGATTCCCTAATCTTCCCTCCCTGATAGTGATACCGGTTACTTTAAAACTGTCACCGAACGTTACCGCAGCAAATGCTCTCAGTTTTTTATCTTTCTCTGTTGATACCTCATAAATATTTACTGTATATTTCATAACTTAGTCTCCTTTTTTAATGAATTCTATCTGGACAAAGCTGGTTCCGGGAGTTCTTCTGTTACTACCAGTTCTTCTCCCTCATCTTTTATCTCCAGCTCGTTATTGATTTCCTGCTGGCGGATTAGTTTTTGTTTCAACTCCGATTCATAGGGGAATTCTTTATTAAACTCCCTTTTAGATTCCTCCATATTTCTTTTGTACTCTTCCAGTTTTTCTTTATGTGCAGCAACTCTCTTTTCCAAACTCCCCAACAGGTTCTCCATACGGACCATATTTCCGGAAGCACTGCTGCTCATATCTGCCGAATAAGTCAGCTCTCCACTCAGCTTTATGGAACAGTCAGAATACTTTTTTTCTACCACTACATCAAACCCCTTATAGTTGCCCACTGTCCTGCTTTCCATACTTTCAAGGGAATGGGCCATCTCTAAGATAACGCTGCCCGCCGCCTCACGTTCATCATATCTAAGGCCGTTCAGCGTAACGAAAAAGTCCGGCTCCATACAGAGTGCCTGGTCACGTTTCCTGATATCTTTTTCCATAGCGTACAATTGGTTCTCAGTCTTCTTAATCAATTCTGGATATTTGAAAAGGAAATTATCCTGATGGACATAGCGCTGGCTCTCATAGCTTGCCTTTAAGACCTGCAGACGCGAAACTTCCGTGTCCACCTCGGTTTTTTCCATAATCATAGGATTCCCAGACGCAATTGCCTTGATTTCCGCAAAAGATAAAATGGTTTCGTCTACGTCCTGGCATTCCCTTTCAACCGTTTTGTCTGTCATTATCTGGCTGATAAACCTCTGCTTATTTTCTACAATTCCCCAAAGGTAACTGTCAAATGTCTTTTTCGTGATATAGCGGTATATATTGACTTCTTCATTATCATTTCCCTGGCGTATGATACGACCCTCCCTCTGCTCAATATCCGAGGGTTTCCACGGGCAATCAATGTGATGAGCCGCGACAAGGCGTTTTTGGATATTGGTTCCTGTTCCCATCATGGACGTGCTTCCCAGGAGGATTCGTTTCCTGCCGCTCCTCATGTCTGCAAATAATTCCTCTTTCTGCTTATCACTATGGGCATCATGAATAAATGCAATTTCATCTTCTGATATTCCTTTCCTGATCAGCTCCTGTTTCAGAAAGTCATATACATTAAATTTCTTGTTTCCTGTGGGCGTGCCAATATCGCAAAAGACAGCTTGTGTCCCCTTAAACTCCTGGGAACCAATGTATTCCTGATAAATATTCGCTGCCGCCTGAAAGAGTTTGCCGTCACCATCTACTTCCGCATCTGGGTCAATCAGCCGGGGATCTGTGCCGAGCAACCTTGCTTCGTTGGTAATCTTGAGCATGTTATCGACCGTTGGATCTACATTCCCTGCTCGTATTGCTTCCGCGCGTCCAGCCAGTTCTTGCATCATGTACTCAACACTCTCGGACGCCACGCTCTCCACAATTTTGTATTTCCCACCTTTTAACTTAGGTACATTCAGGTTTAGCATGGAAGGCAGTTGGATATCAGCCACCTCCCGGAACATATTCATAAGTTCTGGGAGATTACAAAATTTATTAAATCGGCTCCGCATCCGGTATCCACCCTCCGGTGACATTTCCAGCGAAGTGGTAACTTCGCCAAAATTGGCCGCCCAACTGTCAAAATGGTCAATCCCCTTCTCATGTAGTTTCTGTGACTGCAGATACAACTGCATGACATACATTTCACACATGGTATTGGAGATAGGCGTCCCGGTTGCAAGGATAACATTTCTTCCTCCGGTCAGTTCCTGGATATACTGAATCTTTTGGAACATATCCATAGCCCGCTGGGAACCATTGGTGGAAATACCTGCCACATTACGGATTTTTGAAAAGATAGACAGGTTTTTAAACACATGCGCCTCATCTACAAACAATGCATCTATCCCTAACTGCTCAAAATCCAGCACATCATCCTTTTTTGCATCATTTCTCAGACTTAAAATTTGGGATTCCAGATTTTTCCGTTGACGCTCCATATCTTTTATCCCCCATTTAGCCCCCTGCTGCTCCTTCATCTCCGCAATAGCCCCTGAAATTCGTTCCACCTGATTTTCAAGAATTTCCGCACGCCTTTCCGCAGACAGGGGAATTCTCTCAAATTGAGAGTGTCCCAAAATCACGGCATCATAATTATTTGCAGCAATCCTACACGTCAGTTTTCTTCTATTTTCACTTTTAAAATCTTCTTTCGATGTCACAAGTAGATTGGCACTGGGATATAAGTGCAGGAATTCTGCCGCCATCTGCCCCACAAGATGATTCGGTACGACAATCATTGCTTTATGCATCAGCTTCAGCCGTTTCAACTCCATACAGATAGCCGCAATTTCATAGGTTTTTCCAGCCCCAACCGCATGGGCCAGCAAAGTGCTTCCATGCAGTGCCCGGTCTACAACATTCCGTTGATGGTCCCGCATATTTATTTCCGGATTCATACCGGGGAACGATAAATAAGAACCGTCATAAACCCGCATACGGTTATCATTGAAGTTCTGATTGTAAAAATCCACATATTTTTTTCTACGCTGCGGATCTTTCCATATCCACTCCTTAAAAGCATCTTTTATGATGGTTGCCTTTTCCCTCGCCAGGGTTGTTTCTTTCTGATTTACTACATACCGTTCACTGTCCCCGACTTCAATCTTATCTTTCACGGTAATTATATTCTGGTTCAATAACGCCTCAATAATGGAATATGCATCAATCCTTTTCGTTCCATATGTCTGGCTCGCGGCAACAGAAGAATAGTCACTGGACTTATTCGTGATCTTATATGACATGGTATACCGGTTTAACTGCACCTTGATTGCATAAGTCCCGTCTCGATACAGCCCCGGCGTATTCAACGTTTCATAGATAAATGCTTCGTAATCCTCCTGGGCAATCCAAGAGGTTCCCAACTTCACGGTGATCTCCGTTGCCGTCAGATCCTCTGGCTGTACCGCTTTCAAGGCTTCTACATTTACCAAATAGATGGGATTAGCTTTTGCATACACTTCTGCAGCTTTTAGTTTTTTCCGTACTGGACCACTCAGATACTCACTTGCAGTCTCCCATCCCTGATTAGGGTTTCCATCAGCCGCTTTGACTGGGTTCAAAAATATCTGCCCTTTTAATTCCTGCAGGAGCCGTTCCCGTTCTACCGGATAGACACTCAGAATATAGGGGATATGTACCTTCCCATATTCCGCCAGGCTGACTTGCAGCGCGTCCATGGCTGTATCCACCTTCTCAACTATGGAAACTGGCGCAATAGTCTGTTTATAAAAGATATCCGCCTTCTTTATATTCTTGTTTTCATCTTCTGTCTCCAGACTGCATAACAGATAGTAGTCATTGTCCTCCCGGAATGCTAATTTGTTGGCACGGCTGGACAGATATCCGTACTTCTTTACATAAGGATCATAAATCTTATTCAGCTTTTCCTGTGCCTCAACAAGTTGAACCGTACTGCACCCATGTGCCTGAATATCAATCAGGTATCTGACCGACTGCCGGATAGCATGCATTCCCAGGATACGATTCCGCTGCGTCTCGTTTCCCAACCATCTGACCATGATATCATTATCCCGATAATAAATTTCTCCCTCTATGACTGTATATGTGTTATTTGCTACATCTAAGAGGGCCGGCATAGTATTGGGAAGTTCTTCCTTGCTGTTTACATCAGGGAACACCGATTTTTCCTCTGCCGGAAGATAATTGGCTGACAGAAAAGAAATAGCATGATTCAATTGTTCTTCAAAATCAAAATGTTCTTCATCTTCTACAATTAGTTCTGTATAATTGGAGTTTGGCCCATGAGTATGTCTGTCAAAAGCCATTTTTCCCAGCATCATTTCCGGATGGTGCATAAAATACTCATTCACCGGCACCCCATCATCAGTATAGGTGATATTCATCCAATCCTCAGATGTATTTGGGGACAATACCCGTCCCTTCTTTTGAAGGAAGATAATGTCGGACGTAATTTCGGCACCCGCATCCTTTTTAAAGGCAATTCCAGGTAGACGTACCGCGCCGATAAAGTTTGCACGCTCCGCCAAGTATTTTCGTATCGTGGAATTAGCTTTATCCATGGTGAATTTTGCCGTGACAACCGCGATGATTCCGCCAGGGCGAAGCAGGTCTAAGGATTTTGCCAAAAAATAGTCGTGAATGCGGAAACCATATTTTTTATATTCGGGATCAAAAATTTTGTACGCGCCGAAAGGAACATTTCCCACGATAACATCAAAGCTGTCCTTTTCAAACTTCGTCTTTTCAAATCCCTTGACTTCAATCGCAGCATGAGGATGAAGCTGTTTTGCGATCCTTCCGCTGATACTGTCCAGTTCAACGCCATAAAGACGGGAATCCCGCATATTTTCTGGCAGGACACTATAAAAGTTCCCGATGCCCATACTGGGTTCCAAGATGGAACCATTTGTGAACCCAAACTGTTCCAATGCTTTATAAATTGACTTAGCGACAACGGGCGGCGTGTAAAATGCGGAATTAATACTTCCCCTGGCCTGCTCATATTCTTCCTCTGTCAACAGCGTCTGCAGTTCCTGATACTCGTTTGTCCAGTTTGGACTTTTAGGATTGAATACATTAGCAAGACCTCCCCAGCCTATGTATTTGGCCAGGATATCCTGCTCCTCTGGTGTAGCCGGACGGGAGGACTGTTCCAGTTCCTTTAACAAACGGATTGCCGCGACATTACTCTTATACTTTGTCTTATCACCGGAAGGAAATTCCCATCTTTCAGGGTAAAAAAAATCCGAAACCTGAATGACGTTTTGGTTTCGGTTACTCATTTCCTTGTATAATAGGAAGGTTTCCTCCGGGCATAAGGCAAATTCTTCTTTGCGTGCCGCTTCATATTCCCCCGGTGGGAGGTACTCTCCCACATTAATGGCCGCCTGGATTGCACGCGATACTTCCTGCATGGTAAAAGCCCCATGTCCTTCATTTTCTCCATTCACAAGGCGGAATTCAACGGCTCCACTTTCACCATACGTGTAATGGATCAATCCCCAGCTTGTATTCAGCGCAGACTTTCCATAGTCCCGCTTAGACTGAACTTTCAAAATTTTCGAAAGAAATTCCTGCTTTTCCTTTTCCCCTGCCTGTTCAAAGAACCTTTGAATCAATGGTTTGGAGGGAATCAATGCCATGGAATGAAGGGCATATGTATTTGCAGCCTCTTCAAATACTGCCTTTAACCGTTCACTTCTTCCATCAGCCTGTGTCTCCTGTATTTCTTCTCCTGTATCCTCTGTTCCTTTGTCATCTTTCTCAATTACGGTATCGGCACTTAAATATGGTATTGTTACTGCCGGTGTCTCGCCAGCCTGTTCTAATAACCCCTGGTATTGGGACGCCAGATTTGGAAACCAGGGAATTCTTTTAATTTCCTCTACAGAGAAATCCTGGCTGGATTCAGGATATTGATCTAATTCGATTATCCGGGCCAGAATGTCCCGGATCACACGCCACGGATAGGTCTGCACCTCGTTACCATCAAAAGAACAAGTAACCTCACCATCATGGAAGGTCAGTGTTGAGGTAAATATCCAATCCATATCTGAACCAAGCAGGGAAAGAAAACTCTGCCGTATAAATTCGGTTTCCTGCTGGGGCAGTAAGTTTATGGTCATTACATCATAAATCATGTCAAATACTATCCTGCCATCTGCCGTTTTCAGGAAATTTTCTACTGTTTCGGCCAATGATTCCGGTATTTCCGCATCCTTTTTTATTGGCTGATAGTATTCCCCGCTTTCGATTAATAATAGGATTTCTTCTGCCACTATCTTAAATGGAAGATACCCACTTAGATACTGCCCCTGCTCATGCCAGTATAACTGGATTCCCGTATCATCTGTTTCATATTCAAATTCAAGTCCCTCACCAGTTATAATGGTGTCCCCACCTTCGTAAATCTGATAAAGAAATTCGACACGCTCCCCTATCCCTTCATTAAACTCAAAGAAATCATAGATTTTTTTCTTTAGGATAGGTTCCAGCGCGCCTGCTAAAACCACTTCTCTGCATAATTCATCTGTCACTTCTACAGGCACAGACACTGGTTCAACAGAAAAAGAAGGAACCGCAACAGCAGTTCCTTCCTCTATATCAGTTTCTATTACCTCGGCTTGCAGATTACTTCCTGCATCACGGTTTCCTGGGCTATCATAGCCGCTTCGTTCCGAAGTCTGGTCATCTCCATCGTATCCGCCGATTTGATGTTCCTCTCCGCCGCTTTCATCCTCACGTAGCCCTCCACGATCTGGTCGTGCAGCTCCCACGCTTCCGCCTCTATCTGTTTCAGCAGCTCCAGCAATTTGCCCGTCCGCAACAACAGGCTGTGCCGGCTTTCGTCCTTCTCCAGCAGGTATTCCTGTGCCAGCTTCGCGTATCTGCCCAGCGTCTCCAGCCCTTCCGCCTGTTGGCTCCCTGTCTCCAGCATCGGGTATAGCAGCCCGTCCTTTTCTTTCCTGTAATTCAGTTCTACCATCTTGATTTCTCCTTTCATCTTCCCGGATCTCTTTCGCAATCTCTGCAAATCTCCGCAACGTCCTCTCTGCAATATCCGATATGAGGATACCTATTTTGGATAGTATCACTTCTTCCCGGTAGTTTGTTATTGCAGACAGTCCTGTATCAAAAGTATCAATCCCGCATCGCCTTAATACCAGGTATGCGGTGCTCTGCAGGATGAATTCTTCAACTGGTGACATTTGATTGTCATCCAATTCATCCTTGCCGGTAAGAACTGCTATTTCATGAATCCTGTCGTTTTCCTCTTCCATTATAGCACGCACATATGTTCTAGTAAAGTTTTTTATTGCTATCCTGAAATTATTTTCTTCCTGATATTGTTCTGGAAACAGTTTCTTTGCGAAAGCAGGAGCATTTTCTTCATTAATTTCCCATATCCAGGGCATAACCCTGCCGCCAGTGCTTTTGATATCATAGACATACTGCGCACCTCCCAGCATTTCAATAGGAAATGTTGCGATTCCAATCTCACCGCCCCTGACATAACGCTTTGCTTTCTTCCAGTCTGAAAATCCCAAGAGGATTTCTGCCTCCGGGTATTGTTCGTAAATAATGCATGTATTCAAAAAGTCAAAGCGATATAAGTTCCCCCTGGCAGAAAACTCCAGATATTTTCTCCACTGTTCACCGTCACGCGAGATATCAAAAATTGCAATATCATACAAATCCGATACCTTCATGGTGTGCTGATCCATAGGTTCACCTTCTTTCCCGGTCCGTCATAGTAAATAAACTCATCTGTTCCATTTTGGGTTCTATTTTCTCGGGGCTGCTTTCAATAATCTGCCTGTAATTTTTAAAATCAGGTATCTCACGGTGCCTTCTCATAATGACAAAATCCTGGTTCTTGATTGCATCTTCCAATTCTCTTACATTCCTTAATGCATTTCTGATTTCAAGCCCATTTTCCATTTTAGGACTTAGTTCCAGTCCGCATAAATACTGATAGTCCACATCGTCCCTACACTGACGGAAGATACCAACGGCTGTCCAATAAATCTTTTCCGCCTGTACCATAAAATGTTCCGGCAACTCCTCCGGTGTCTTTCGGTGGTAAATTTCTGGAAATTCCCCTGCCTCCTTCATATCATACTTCGCACTAATGATATGGTTTCTTAACAGGTTCATATTTTGCCCGTCAGTATAATAAGGATCACTGCCTCCACTTAATAGTTCCTTGTCCCAGCGGCAAAAAGAGTCTTCCAGTCTTTCTTTTAATGTTTCCTTACTCATCTCCCACCTACATTTCGCGGTCTTTCTCGGTGGATACCCGCCACGGACAAAGTTACCCCCCGCAGGTCACTGTAATCCAATACATAACCGCTTTTTGCATCCGAATAATTGTCATGTGCCTCTGATAAGGCTAATTCCATGCTCGGTGCTTTGACTGTGATTATTTTACTTAACGTTTCAGTTATGCGGATATTATAATTCTGATTTTCGGCATCACTCATATAAACAGCCTGTCTTTCCCCACATTCTTCTATCCCAAACCGCCCGCTTAATTCTTTCAGTAATGTATCTGCAAGCTTTCCCAGTTTATCTCTGGATTTTATTTCTGGTATATAGAATTTACCATCATCGCACTGGAAAAATGGGATTTTCTCTCCATCTTTTTCTACTCCCAAGACCAGTTGCCTGTTTATAATACCTTCCTGCAGACCATCCAGAAATGCCTCCCGTGCCTCCCACAGCCCCATCCAGGCTTTATACAGTATTACATGGTATTCCCCTTTCATCCTGACCTTTTCAAGATAATAAAAATTGTCCTCCATATAGTCAGACATTGGCATTCTCCTTTCCAAAAGGCAGCCTTGCCGACTGCCCTCAATTTTTTTCTTCATTTCTTATTGATTTCTTCTTTTCATTTACAGCATGTTTATCCCTCCTCAGTATCATTACCTTTGAACTACATTACGGTTAAAACTTCAAAGCAAATTTGTATGCTGATGCTACCGACATGGCCTTCCGTACAAACCGATGTTAGACGGAACCAATGGCCGGTAAACCACGCCATATGCTGTCCCTCGTGCGTCCACCTGCATCCCATTTCCTACATAAATCGCCACATGCCCAATAGACATAAATTCCCCCGCATTTGTATCACGGGAATGGAAGATTAAATCTCCTGGCCGTAGTTCATTTTCACTGACCTGTAGGCCATTGTCTACAATATACTGGCCCTGTGTTGAAGCAACGGATGGTAGGTTTATACCAAACTCTGCATATAATCTCTGTACCAGAGAACTGCAGTCATAATACCCTTCCTCATACCGCAAATCCTGGCTATATTGGCAGCCAACCTTATCTAACGCCGCAAGCGCCACCTGCTCGCCAATGCCGCTTGCAGGCATACTGTGCAGGAATTCGTCACTCATGACCTCACGCAGCAACTTCTCCTGACTGGGTGTCAGTTTGCCAAGTTCAATATAATCTTCATAGGTAAGGTTGTACACGTATAATGAGGTGTGTGTTACTTCCACAGTATTGCTGCCATTGGAATCAGCCAAAAATACCTCCATATCCTGATGTCCAAAATTCTGGGCTGTCCCATGATCCCCAAAATACATATCAAAGTCTACACCATAACGGTCAAAATCTCCTGTATCCTCCACCACATATTCCTTTCCGCCTGCTATGATATGTGTCCCCATAGGAAGCGTGGGATTATAAGCATCAACGGCCAGGGTGTGGTCTGCTTTCGGCATGACGCCGCTTGCCGTAGGACCTCCCGACCATTGGCCACAGCAGATGGAACAGTTGCAATAACCGCTGAATGTCATGATTCCAAGGCTTTCACCGGCCCGGATAGTATCTGTCACTGTCTCAGAAGCAAAGTGGTTCATTTCATCAAAAATCTCCTTTAAGTGCTTTTTATTCTTATCACTCATGACGGTTGAGAAATTTCCCTGCCCGGTTCCATAACGCACCATATATACCATCATCACATCGGTAAAATTGCTACGAGCCACGCCATTCTGCATATTTTTGTAGGTTACATCCTCATCACTGTCCTCTTTCGCCGCCCTTACTTCCTCGTTAAATTCCCGGTAATACTCCGCTAATACGCTTTGTACCGTATCCCCTTCCTGCAATGGTGGTAGAAAGAGAGCCAAAGGGGTGTTATACAGGATTACAATAATCAGGACAAATGGCAAAGCAATCGTAACCAGCCCTCCCAATAACGGCCCCAACAGCCCCAAAAGATACAAGACAAGCTGTTTGACAACCAAACCAGCCCTCATGACGGCGATATCTTTTGCGGCTTTTGCAAAACTGTCCTTTTGTTCCTCACCACTTAGCTTGTTCACCATAAAAGCATACATACGCCTCCGGATAGCTTTTTTCATCCGGGTATTTTCCTGTTCCTTTTTTACCCTTCCTCGCCTTACTTCATTCTTTGAGGATATCTTCTCATCTTTTTTTCTGGTCTTTAATGTATCCCGGTCCTCTCCCGGCATTTGTTGACTCTGAAATCTGTCCTCCGACTTCTGGTCCACTGCTTCAGACCCCCGCTCCGTTCGTGTGAGGGTCACGGTATCTTTAAATCCAAAATCATAATCTTTCCGTTTAATATCCGGCCCGGAAACATTGTCTAAGTGAAACTTAGGATCTTTGCTGGCTTTTTGCTTCTGCTTTTCCCGAACAAAGTTCTCTTTTGGTTTCTCCTTCCTCTTCCGCCCTCCATCATCTTCAAAATCTGCGTTCTTCTCACTTCCAGCCGAATATCTGGGATACGTTTCTTTCCTTGATTCCTGGCGTGATTCCTGACCTGACTTCATTTTCTCTTGTCTGGTTTGCCTGTCTGAATTTTTATAATCCAGGGAACTCTCTTTCTTTCCTGGCTGCTTTCTAAACCCTGATACAGAATTCGCTGCAAGCACCGCACTTTTCTTATCTTCTTGTTCCTTCGGCTCTGATACAGGATGAATCTCCGTGGACTTCATGTGGATCTTTTTATCCGATAATGAGGCTTTTTCATCCATACCCCCGGAAACAATCTTTTTTCCAAGAAGTCCAGATGCAGAACTTTTTTCAGTTCCCAGGTAATTATGCGTTTGTAATTTTACTTCCGCGTCTGCCTTCAGCTTTATCTGTGCTTCTTTTTTACTTTTAAATCGGTTGTCAATGATTCGTATTCCTCCCTTCAGCTATTACTCATATCTTTTTCACCTGATAATAGAGGCTTTCAAAGTGGAATCCTTTTACACCCTTTAGTGCAGGACAGCAGAAACCAAAAGGAAGCTGATAATGTGGAGCATACTTTTCTTTCAACATTTTGTATGCTTCCTCTGCCGACACATCCAGTTCCATGTATTCCGTTCCGTCAGGCGTATACTTATCACTGAAAAGGACTTCTTCTAAAGTTCCTTTTTCAATCAGTTCACTAACCTCCCCCGGAGTAAGTAAAGCTCCACACTTCTCATATACTTCATCCTTGAGTTTCCGAAAATGGTATAACTCCCTGTCTTCCAGCATCATATAATCCCGTTCAAACAGGACGGCAATCTGATTTGGAAACACAATAGCCTCCACATTCATTTCCCTGCAGGCTGTCCGCGCTTCCCTTTCGGAACGGAATCGGTATTCTCTCGGTATTTCGATTTCAACCTCCCACTCATTCAGTTGAAATCCAAAACTGAATCCAAATCTCATATTCTCAACCCACCTTTCTGCAAAAAACGGCTGCAAATTTTCGCAGCCGTTTTTCCAATAAAAAAAGTGGCCACTAGAAGCAACCACTTTTTCTTGTAACACATTCTTCAATTTTTATTTATCCACAGACCGTTTTCCAGACAACCACAACGTACTGGCGTGCCTGTATTTTATCTCCTATAGAACATTTTTATCCTTTAAATATCTTTCAATCTCACCGATAAACTCCTTTGCCTTTTCAATCTGTTCCTCTGCATCCTGCTTTGAGGCGATGAAAAAATCAGAGTAATCCGATTGTTCACGCATGATAGAGGCATTTTTGATTATTTTAGAAGTCTCCTTCGCAAAAATCCCAGTTTTCACAAAATTCTGGTTAAAATACGCAATCACGCCGCTATGTTTACTGGAATCAAATCCTTCCAGTGCTGTAATGGCACGCATGGCATGAAAAATAGAATAGTAGGAACGGTTGAGCGATGGTTTATACATACCGCCTGACAACATTTCTTTTGCCGCAGCTAAATCCTCCAACGCACGCTGGTAACGGTACTTTGCTAATGTCTCTAAGCTGCCCACAGTACCACCCCTTCTTCCTTCACATTCTTATAGAATGGTAAAGTATCCTCCCACTCCAAAAAGTTTTTATAGTCAATATACAGAATGGAAAAGACCTGATCATATTCCAAATCCATATCCACCGCCAGGTCCACCATACGGTCATGCATTTCTTTTGTTTCTTTTCCGTTCAATAAAACTGCTATATCAATATCCGATTCCTTTGTATTGGTTTTACGGGCAAATGAACCATATAGTAAAATACTTACCAATTTATCACCGTAAATATCACGCAGGCCCTTTACCAGCCTGTCAAACATTTCCTTATTCTTATCCACGCCGATTCCCTCCTGTCTTATCTTTTATATGGATATTGTACCGTATTTTTTGCTTTTATTCAATGCATATATGAAAGCCTGTTATCTGGCCTGCTTTCGTTCCTTTGGATTTTGTACCCCGTGCTGTACCGGTTCAAGAATCTTCACTTCTGGCATCAGTCGTTTGATATCCTCAATTGCTTTCTGTACCAATGGGCTGTCACGATAATATGGGATAGAGTTGATAATATCCACATCCAGCCGGTTTGCTGACACCAGATCAAAATCACCGGTATAGATAGAATCATCGTCCTTGATTGTGAATCCAATCCCATTCCCCATGCACGCCAATTCTTCCGGCAGATTCCTGTATCGCTTCACAGCTTGTTCCAGGCTCCTGCACTGATACACTTTCCCTAACGAGGGAAACTCCATACATTCCGCCACGTAAAATGATATTGTGGGAATCGACTTCTTTCCATACTCGGCTCTGTTTTCTGCAGCTATTTCATTATATATTTTCTTCCCATCGGGCATCATATTCGCCTCCTTCATACTTAAATAGGTCCCCCTTCCTAATATAATGTGATCCAACACAGTGATACCAATCAGTTCTCCACAAGCCACAAGCCTTTCAGTCACTAAAACATCCTGTTTGGAAGGTGTACAGTCCCCTGATGGATGATTATGCATTAATACAACACTGGCTGCATTGGAAAGGATACTAGCTTTAAAGATTTCCCTCGGGGAGAGTATGCAGTTATTTAAAGTCCCCATACTGGCAATATTTACATTGATCACCTGCCCATTGGTCTGCAAGTTAAGGACGAAAAATAATTCCCTGTCAACAGAATCAAATTCCTTTAATAAAAGTTGGACTGCATCTTTCGGATTTTGAACCTTTTCCTCACTATAGATGGGCGGATCATCAACCAACCGGATACTTACCATTTTCAGCCCATTTGTCTTCATCCGCTCCCCTCCAATCTATCACCAGTAACTCACCATCCTCGATACAGTTTACACGCACAGCGAGTTCACCCCGTGTCAGTATTTCCACTTCATTGTTGCCCTGACTATCCATCTATCTTTTTACCTCCTTATGTGTTTGTATCTGTGTGCTTCCGTATATACTGTCCAGATAATTTTCTGCCGCATCATCTATGGCAGACGAAATATAGTGAGACACAATATCATACAAACTTAAACCACCCTCAAAGGAAGGTCTCCAATCGCGTTCCTCACGGACGGCTGCCAATATCAGGTCTGCGTTGCTGGGGGATACATCCGGATCAGAGTAAAGCTTATCCTCCAAATAGCCTATTTGGTTATCACTCACAAATTTCTCCATAGCATCAAACTTTTGTTCCCACGCCCGTAAAGTTTCTATATTGAGAAGCTGCTTAGAGAAAAGTGGAATACTGCCACGCTGTCTTACTGCCATGTACAGCCAGTCCATCTTTTCATTTTCTATGCGTATCACTTCAAATTCATCCCTTCCAGCCTCATTCTTCAGTATTTTTCGTTTCCTGCCATAAACCTGGCTTACGAAGGGATAGTCGTGCGAATTAAGGCCGCGGTAACACAATCTGACAAAATCCCGATCTGTAAGTTCAACCGTTGCAACAACACTCGCTTTGACTTCCTCAAAACGATCATGTTTCATATCATCCAGATTAACAGATATCCATCTGCTTCTGTTTTCTGTCTTCAAAACTCTACACTCTATTGGAGGAAATAACTTTTGTACCCCGTTTACTTTCATTTCAGGCATGATGATTATCTTCCTTTCCCATGTCCAGCCAATTTCATCTTTTCTTCCACACTATCAGGGACTTTACTATCCCGTCCGGCTCTGTTATCCAAAGACCTCTGCGTAAAACCGTCCAATGATTTCTGCATATTTTCTGTGTGCTCCGCCATACTTTTCGCGATTTTCCCACAAAATTCTATGGCTTGCCTGATCTTTGCCACAATACCCTTATCGTAGTCATACTCAAAAACATCCGCTGCATCTTTCCCCATAAGAAGATTTTTAGCATTTTTCCGGTGTCCCTTCGCTGCGCTAAGTTCCATCCCAATATCCCCCATGGTCCGTGCTCCATCTTCCAGGTTTTTGGCAGAATGTTCCAGGTGCTCATGAATTACCGACAGTGCCCTGCCTGCTTTTGATTTATCAATAAACGTGTATAGTGCCTGTTCTCCATAATACTTTACATGCCCCACTGCCTGTTTAATGCCTTCCGATACCTCATTTCTTAAAGCTCCCAGCCATACTTTCGCTGCGTGCGCTCTATCTCCGGACGCCTTCACAAAATTGTCTATTTTGGCTTTCAGGGTTTTATCATTTAATTCGTCTAACTGCCCGCGCAGATACAGCAGTTCGTCCTGCATATCCTCAAAATACTTTTCCATCTGGTTAAAATACTGTAAAAAATCCTCCAGGTTCTGCGCCTGCGCGTCCATGCGGTTTTCCTCCATCATGGCAAACATTTCTTTTAAATGCGGCTGTTCCCCCAAGGGAACCTTCAACGATACCTCCATCATAGCTGCCTCCTGTTATCTCTTTTTTTCTGATTTTCCTGAAATACTGCTTACCTTTTCCTTTTTATCCCGATTCTCTGCTTCAATCATACGTTCATTTATTTTTGCATCGTTAAAACACTCAAAGATTGCATCCAGGTCAATATCTTCCGGTTCAAGGACCTGGTAAGAGTTTACGAGGAAAAAAGCATGTTCGGATATCAAATCATAATCGGATTTTGGAATTGATGTTATCTCAAATTCATACTGTAACAGCTCCAAACAGGCGTTGAAAAGCTGTTCTGCCAGGGAATCCCCACGCTTATACAAAAGAGGGATTTCCGGATTCTCCTGCCAGGTCCGCACACTCCGCAGGATACAGTCCAATGTTTCTGTATTGCAGGACCATGTATCCGCTGTATCCACTTCTTCTATCTTTCCCTTCTCGCAATGTTCTGGCACAACGGGTTCTGGATCTTCCAATGTTCCTTCGACAATCATCTGTAAAATATCCTTTCCTGTCCCTCCAGCCTTAAGGACCCGTGCCGCTGCCCGCATCTCATACGGATACAAGCACAATTTCTCTTGTGATAAATTCAGGACCTTAATCGCCGTTTCCTTGCTAAACTCAGACTGAATAGCAGAAAAAACATGATAATAGGAATCCAACCACTTCTCTACCGCTTTATTTTGCGGCAGTTCCCTAAAACCAGCATACTGCCCCATGGCAACACAGTCCTCTGCCCATTTCACCCAGGTCCTAAGTTCCCTATCTGTTTGCAGTTCCAGCAGATGTTTTACTACTAACACAAAGATATCTCTATTCAACGATGTTCCTCCAATCTATCTACCTCGTCTTTGGTGGTTTTTTATTTGCCTTTGTCTGCTCTGGTTTTGCCATTCCATTGATAGAGCAGTATCTCTCTACTCCTGCCTTGTCAAATTCCTCCAGGCGTTTAAGGTCAAACGCCACCTTATAATAACTTTCCATGCCCGAATGACCCATTTCCGGAAGCACCTTTCCAAGTTTGTGCTTTTTAATAAAGTCCTGTTTGCTTTTACTGGCAAAGGCGTCAATGTATGCCTCATTTCTTTCGACAGGCATATGAGCCAGATTGATGGTCAGATCAGCAAAAGATTCCTCCCATCCATCCTCCATATGGGTAAGACCGATATACAGTCTGTTATCATAACGATAGGCATCAACTTTAAGCATCAGCTCCTCATGCCCAAATTCCCAATCATAACCCAGTGTTTTTTTCTCTTCTTCCATTTCCTTACCTCTCATAATTATGAATACTGGTCATCCGTTGTTGATTTACAATAATAAGTCATACTCTTTTCCGACTTTTTGACAATAAATAGTTATACAAAATTTAGTTTTCAGCAAAAAATGCCGCTACACAGGCTAAACCATGCAACGACATTTTCTTTTACTTTTTTAAACTAACTTCACAACAACCAATTCTAACGGTTTTTCAAATCAATATAACTTTTTATCGTAAATTCTGGCACATTAGTATAACTAATTATTGTCAAAATCACTTCAAAACCGTTAGTATAGATAACTATTGTAAAATATAGCTTTTTATTGTAAAAGTATAATTATCTATTGTAAATCAACATCCGTCTTTATTCCCTGTTTGTTTTTTTCATGAAGATTTGTATTGAACAAATCATATATGATGTTATTCTTCTTTACCCTGGCATCAAAAGGAATAATGACTTCACCGTGTTTCAGGATTCCCATACCGGAATTACAGCCGTTCACGTATTTCAACTGTGCTTCCGGAATCCCCGCTACCCGTGAAAGTTCCTGGCTGTCCATATTTGCCTGTTTTAACAAAGCAATAAATTCAGAGTTCGCCAGCATGGTTACGGCTGTATAGTTCTGTAACATATCAGAAATATTCTGGGTGATGGCGGTGCACAAGCCGCCTTGTTTCCTTACTTTTTTCCACAGGGAATAGAGAAATTTCCCCGAATATTCACTGCGTCCAGAATGTTCCCCGGTTCCCAGCAACACATGGCACTCATCTATGTATAGCCATGTGGCTCTTCCTTTTTCTGCATTTCTGGCAATCCGTGCCCGGACATTTTCCAGCATGACCAGCATCGCAATCGCACTCAGCTCTTTTCCAAGATCACGGATTCCATAAACAATGAACCGGTTGTCTACGTCTAAATTGGTTTGATGGTTGAAAATATTCAAGGAACCGCTTACAAACAGCTCAAGCCCCAGGGCAATATCCCTGGCTTCCTCCTCTGGCTGCTTCATCAGCAGGTCATAAAAATCCGACATGACCGGCACATATTTTTCCTTGCTCATGGCAATATCCAGATACAGCTTACGGATACAACGGTCAATGATGGATTTATGCCGGCTGTTTAGCATTTCCGACATCGCCTGCTCACACAGACCAAGCATAAATTCGCCCTTATCTCGGATCAGCCCTTTGCTGTCGGCAAGGTCCAATTCATTCACATCAAGCCAGAGCGGATTTATATAATTCTGGGTGTAATTTGACAGGTTGATGCATACACCCCCTAAGTTCTGGGCAATGTCAAAATACTCCAGTGTCGGGTCGATGACGATGATATCATCACCTGTCTGCAAATATACCCCCAACATCTCGGACTTACAGAAAAAAGATTTTCCACTGCCGGGTACGCCAAATACCATAGCGTTTCCATTGGTCAGTTTTTTCCGGTCTGCCACGCACAGGTTTTTAGAAATCCGGTTCGTTCCATAACATAAGCCCGTGGGTTCATAAATCTCCTGCACATTAAAAGGCATTAAAGCCGCGATATCCCGTGTAAGCATGGTGCGCATGGTTTCGACTTGTCGCACCCCTACGGGCAGAGCAGTATTTAATGCCTCTCGCTGTTGGAGATGATGTACCTCCATATTACAGAGATATTTGTTTCCTATCGTCTGGATTGTCTCTGTGATACTGTTAAGTTCTTCCCTGGTATCCGCAATCAGTACCATATTTACACCTGCAAAGAACAGGTTCTGGTCATTCTCCCGTACATCGTCCATCAGCGCTTCCAGGGTTTTCTTTTCCACTTTCTTTCCATAACTGATGTCACTTGCAAAGTCATTGTTTTTATTACGGACACGCTGCTGGCGTAAAATATCCGACTCCACACCCAGATATTTTTTCTGCAATGTTCTTGTTGTCAGATCCTTTGGCACAGGCACAATATCTATAGAAGTGATACTGTGAACGGGAACATTGGTGATTTCATTGATGAAGGTGTCCGGCAGGCTAGTCGGATACCTTCTAATGAATACAGCCCTGCAAATTTTCCGGTCTGTTTCAAAATCATTCGGGGAATACTTAATCATAGAACCGCAAATATCATTTTTGTAATCTGTTTTACTTTTCACATGCGCATCAAAATCAAAAGAAAATGTCTCTTCGTCACCAATGCGGTAAAAATTATACAGAACCCGGAGCCGCTCCGCTGCGTCAAGTGGTTCCAGCTTAGAGCCTATTGCATGGAATTCCTGCTGCATCCCCCCTTCAAAAGTATTGAAAAATGCTTTTGCCTGTTCATAATCTTTCCGTTCCACAGTAACCGTAAGAAAGCGTTCCTGTTCAATCCCCTGTTTTCCCGCTACAATCCGTTCCTCTACGATATCATTGTAAACGTCCCGGAGATGGTCATAGCCATCATCTTTATCCGGTATCAGGACATTCTGCCTGAACTGGCTCATGTTCCTGTTTTTGTTGTATATTGTGATCTTAAAAGCAACATCAATCGCATTGACCAACTTGCAATACTGCTTTAAGATCTCATACTGGTCTCCCTCCGACACCGTGACATAATTAATGTCAGCAAAGCGGTATACCCTGCTGTACCGGTTCTTTGTGTTCTCAAAAATACCATCCTTTGCAATCCTCAGAATCTCAATCTGCTGCTGAACACTCTTCGGGGCTGCAAACAATGGTTTGTCCGCTTTTTTTAACTGTATAAAACGATCTGTAAAAATTCCCACTTCCGTAAAACCTCCTTTAATCCAAGGCAGGCTACGGGAAGTAGTTTAGCGAATCCCGTAACCTGCTTGTCGCTAAACTACTTCCCACATATGTGGGATTATTTCATATCTTTTATTTCATGAGCCTAAAGGCAAGTATCCCTGCCACGGCCACAACTAAAGCCCCCACCGTCAGGAGAATCATGCGCTTTGCTTTTTTCTTTACCATGTTAAAATCCTCCTGTCCGTCAGACAGTCCTTTTTTTTCTTTTTTCTGCTGCTGTGTAGCAATTTTCTGCTCTTCTCCATAGGCATCCTTTATCAAATCCACATTTTCCGTGGACTGGTATAAACAGGGCTTATTGAAAAAAGACATCTGGACCATTTTCCTTACTGTCTGCCAGAAACTAAGCCCATTGTGATTATAAAATCCCGTGAGTGCAATCGGCACTACAACAGGCGTAGCCAGATAGCAGGCTAGTGTCATGCCGATTTTATCATACAGACCGAGTACAATTCCCGCTCCTGCCCCCAGGGACAAGATGCTGAACGTAAATTGCTTCACGGTCAGCCCCATTAGGAAACTTTCTTTATAGTGCTGTAAATCTCTACTGATTTCGATATCCATTTATCTCACCTTACCTTTCTTTACACTTTCAATCCTCTTTTTTCCCTCTTCAAAATATTCTTGGCTAATCTCAATTGAGATGGAATCCCGCTCTGATTCCAGTGCAGCTTCCGCAAGGGCAAACGAACCGGCATATTGGTCCAATACCAGTTCTTTTTCATCTGTAATAAACATCAGTATCTGTTTTAACAGCTCCACTGGTTTTTCCGATTGATGAATCCTCTCAACCTTTGAGATTGGCTGAATGTCAAAAGCCGTAGGAAGCATCCCTTTCGCCCCGGACATATAGTGCTTTATCTCCGGCTCTGCCTTGTCCTTCTTTGCGTCCGGTCGCATATCACGCGCACGTCCTTTTGAAAAGAACAGGATATCCTCTGTATTTTTTGCCTTCCGCCCCGTATTGGCAACGAACGTCCCCTTCCGCCACGCCACCTTCGCGTAATACTCAAAGCCACTCTCCTTCGCCATGGCTTTCACCTGGTAAAGATATTCGTAATTATCACCGTTTTCCTCCGGAAGAAACTCCACGAGAAAGTGCCCCTTCTTTAGAACACGGAATTTTTCGTCCAAATCCTGCTGTGTGTACTGGAACAAGTCATAAGAGGCAAAGTCCCGGTTTCCCCCTTTCAAACTTTTTGTAAGCAGATATGGGTGGTCAGTGATAATTGCGTCAATGCTGTTATCCTCAAGGAAACTCAGATCACGTCCATTTCCCTGTATGAGCATGCAGGTAATATCCTCATTCTCTGCATTTTTCTTCGTAACCGTATAGACGCCTTTGGCAACCCGTTTAAAAAGGCCCTTATTAATCCCTTCATAGATTCGCGCCCGGATGCTGGGTTCCTTCACCTCTTTTTCCGCATACTCATATACACATTCCTTTGCATCTTTCAGCGAAAATTGATCCACATCTGCGAAATACTCATATAGTGTCATTTGTATGCTTTTATCCTGCACCGCTGTTTCCAAACCCAAAGCCTCCTTTGCTTACAGCCCCAGGGCCTTGCTTGTCAGACTCTGGGCGCCCTTTACACTTCCCACGGTCAGGGCAACCGTGAACGTCATTTCTCCTAAATATATCAAAGTCACTGTCCAATCTGCATAGTCTCCTGTAAATTGTGGTAATCCTGAACTGATAAACGTATTGCAAAGAATAATCGCCAAAGCCATAGTCACCGCCTCAAAAACTACGTTTATGAAATACTTCGTAAACTGTACGCTTGTGGCACTCACTCCCCGATTTCCTGCAACCGTTGCATAAGCGATACTGCCAAACGGTACGATTACAAGTATTTTTAAAAATCGGAAATAAACATTATAAATAAGGAAAAATCCGCAGATCAAAATAATCAGGCTTAAAAACACGGCCAGGATTAAAAATACAAGGCTTTCCACAAATCCCAGATTCTTGATAATATCTGCCTGCGCCGGGTCTATCGTAACCTGTGTGGCCTCACTCCCTCCAATCAGGCCGACAAGATTTCCAACACTTGTAAATATGGCTTTCATAATATCGACATTGTATACCACCAGCCACTGCGCGATTCCAATCCTGATCAACATGCGGAGAATCACTTCAAACCGCATCTCTTCCCGCACATCTACACTTTCCGAACAAAAACCGATCACAAAAAATAAAACAACCAGGCTTGAACCAACAGCAACGAAAATCGGTTCAATCCCGGTTATAACTCCCCATGGGCCGCCTCCTTTGAAAGAGGTCGGGGACTGTCCCAGCAGTTCAAACACCATGTTCACCTGCCCGTTCCAAAAGCCGAACACGACCTCAAGAAGCGAAAGGATTGCCTCGCCCAAATTAAAAATATTCATTTACCATCACCTCATTTCCGTATTTGGATATTGTCGTTGTCAATTCCATGAAAATCAATTTGTACCGCAATTAACTAATACCCAGGAATGTAAGTACTGTACTAATCCCTGCCATGATCAATCCGGCAACGATACCCTTTATCGCGGAATTCATGGAACTCGAATCCTGCTGTTGATAAGACTGTGCAAACTCCATTACGTTTTTTGCAAGGATAATCACGCCAACGGCACCTATGATGGCAATTACGAGGTTCTTCAAGTTATTTAAAGGTTCAGTCACCACTTCCGCACCAGACGCATATACATTCGTTGTATATAATACGGTTGCCATAGCTGCCCCAGCGGTTATGCTGCTGATTTTGTTAATCATCTTTTTCAGATTTTTCTTTCTCTCAGTCAAATTCTTCACTTAAAATCTCCTTTTCTTTAAAAAGGGGCGCAAAAATAGCAGGTATAAAAGAACCTGCTGCGTGCGCCCTCTATTTTTTGCAACAGATTCCCATATATCTGCCATCTTAGGCATAAGAAGTATAGGGAAAAATTAAGATTCTTGATGACCGGTCAATTGTTCGCGTATTTCACGCATTTGTCCGGCACTTTTATCTGATTTGAAGTAAGTCAATATATCCTGGTAGGAAAGACCCCCTACCAATCCAAGACGTATTTCTTCTAACTGCTCTAATGTATATTCTTTATTTATTAGCATATCATTAAACTGCTCTTCTGTAATCTGTCCCGAATCCTGCTTTTCTACATTCTCTATTTCGGTTATTTTGCGGTTCTTTTTCAGTTCGTCTTCTGTAAATATCTTTGCCGGCATATCAGGTTCCTGCAATGCCAGCAATTCATCCAGTGTTATTTCATCAATCTTAACATTCAGCCCCTGGTCCCTCTGGCGTTCATAATACTCAAAAGACTGCCGGTTCAGCAATTCGCAGGTTGGCACTGTACTTTTCTCACGGATTGGTGTATGATGATATGGTGGTGCGCCTCCGTCAAACGTCTCCTTGAAAAGAGGATGCGCCGGGGTATTGTATTTTGAATCTACAATCGGGTCAAATCCCCGGATAAAGATCAGGCACTTTTTATTATCCAGCTTCCTGGCCTCATCCGGTGTCAGTAGTTCCCTTCCCAGCACATCAAAGTTTCGGCTGCTGCTGCCATTTTTTCCTCTTGTTTCACCGGAACTTCGCTTATCTACCGTAGCCTTTCCGAGCATCTTAGAAATATAATCGTGTGTACTTTGTTCATTCCCGCCAAGGTAGACCAAAGTGTCACAGTTTCCCGGTATGACCTCCCATGTCTTTTCAAACAGCGCTTTAATCTGCGCAAGGTTCTGTATAATAATGATTGATGAAATTTCTCGTGACCTCATGGTACTAAGTAAACTGCAATAATCATCCGGTAATGCAAATGGCAATAGGTAAACCTCTGGCACTGCCGCCTCGGGTTTTTCCCCTGCCCCGCACCGTGCGTGATAGTTTCCCATCACACGGCGCTCCCCCGACTAAGAACATAATCTCTTAGTATCGGCTTGAGGCTATCCCTCCACCGCTTATTATCACGGATTCCCTGGTACTGTGCCTCTACTCTCACAACCACTAATGCACTTATTATAGAAGTTTTTCTCCCCCTTCCTTTTCGCTGCAACTACGGTACTTTGTCGCTAATACAGTCAGCTCCCGTATTGGCTGCTTTCCACGTTCCACATAACTTAGGATTGCTACCACTTAGGCCGTTCCTTTTGCCCTGCAAGCATTATCTTCAAGGAAAATCCTCAAGATACCTATGCCCTATAAGCACAGAAGGCATTTCATACTAACAAATTTTACTTTGCCCCGCCTGCGTACCCCTGGTACACCTGCATTTCTACAGGCCGTTTGTTTAGAGCCGTACATTCGGAACTTTGTCAGACCTCCTTTGGGTCATTCTAGCCATATGGCAGCCCCACCCGCACTGTCACACACAACTCATACCTCTATGAATCTTTCCTCGCCTTTCAGCGTTAGGGTGTGCTTCGCACGACTTCCCCGCGCTTATAACCCCAACCATCTGTATCTGGCTGACGCTACTCGGAGTATCAGTGAATCCCCTTCCGGGCGTTACCCCATCATTTGAGATTTCAGTTATGCAGTTCTCCAAAGCCATTGATGGCTTTAGGCTGCGGTTTTGTCGGTTATTTCCACCGTTTTGGACGCAGAACGTGTCACACCATTAGCAAACTCATCAAGCATAAAGGTCACATGGATTGGTAATCTTCCTTCGTAAATAAAGTCAGCCTGGAAGTACAGTTCCTGGAATATCTGGCTGTAAAGAAGCCCTACAATGCTGTTGTTCGATTTATCGGAATCCGGAATCACACAAAAAAGAGCTGTTTTTGTCTTTCCGTCACCATTTCTGCCCACCCCTATCTCCGGGATATTGATATCATCATGGTCCAGGATACGGAGGATTTGTGGATTTTCCAAAAAAGCCAGTCTGGAATTTGCACTGATTACAATACTCCGGACCGTATCAGCCGCTCCTCTGATTACTTTATAATACTGTTTGACTGCTGGATGATTGCTGCCCTTTTTACGCTCCAGGCGCTTAATCCTGCGGTCTAAGTCCGATGGCGAGCCATCATCACGTACCTCTGCTTCTCCCAGTAATTTCAGTACCGTGGAAAAGTTCTGTTCACTTTTGGGGCATTCGAGCCAGACATAGTAGAACAGCGCCTGCAGGTATAGCGACTCTGCTTTCTCCCAGAAGGGATCGCTGCTCTGGGAGTTTTTCGGGGTTGTATTGGCGATCAGGTTTGTAATTAATTTTACGACATCTGATTCCTTCCGGATATACATAAATGGATTATAGCAGTCAGACTCTTCCATGTTCAGCAGATTCAGGACTTTGACAACATAACCGTGTTTCTGTAAGAATCCCCCGCAGGCTTTTAAAATTTCCCCTTTCGGATCAGTGATTATATAAGAAGAACGGTTAAGCTGTAACAAATTAGGCTTACAAAAGAAGAAACTCTTTCCCGCTCCACTTCCCCCGATGACCAAAGTATTCAAATTCAGCTTCGTCTTACGCGAATCCATCCTCATACGGACATTTTGGCTTAGTATGCGGTTCTCTGTCTCGTCCTTCTCGGCTAACACCTGATTCACCTGTTTGATATCTGCAAATTTGGCTGTACCATATTCTTTTCCCGGCATATAGTTTTTTCTGCTGGTCAGATACATGGCAATCGCAATCATATATATGAATTCTGCCAGTAATATCCCCTTAAAAGTTGTATCATTGAAGTAATTTCCAAATGGGCGGGCCATAACCATGTTAAGACGCTCCATAAAGGTATTGATATCAATTCCCTGTTCCCAGATGCCATTAAGAAGATACCCGCCATATGCCGCCAGCACACCACCAAGTACAATCAGCCAGACAGAAGTTTTTTTCTTATTTTCCATTACCTTCCTCCCCGCTTTTTCAGTTGGCCTGCCATCTGCAGTTTCCGGTTTTCTTCTTTTTTCTTGTGCAGCATGTCTCTGGTTTCTTTCAAGACTGGATCATAGCTCTGGTTGTATAACTCTTCCCCGGTACGTCTTCCAATTACCTGCCCCTCGTTATTCACCACGCTGTATTCCTTATCCTTTTGAAGATTAGTAAATATTGTTCTCTTCTCCTCACTGATATGGGATATGGAATTTTTATCTATCCACAGGTACTCATTCTTTTTGAACGGAATCCGTGTGAGAATTCTCTTTTCAGTCTCTTCCACCGCAAGGCTCCTGGCAATAAAAATCTGATGGATATTGGGATCGTCTCTGACAGCTTCCTTTGCATGCTGCAGTACCTTCCTCTGGCGGCTATTCATCTCAGACATCTGCTTCTGTGTAGCCTCTGCCTTATGCGGCTGCTCCATCCCCCGCACAATAGGCTCCATGTCCTCCGCATGCTGCCATTTCCCCTGTTTCTCATACGCAACAAACTCCTGTTTGTCCATTTTAAAGGCCATGCTGCCATCGTCATTGATCTCCAGGATTCCCAGGCTTTCCATATGTTTCAGTACAGGCTCTACTTCCGCCCATGGCATATCTATGGCATTACTGATTTCCCCAACACCCGCCCCTGGTGTCTGTGCCAGATATGTCCCAACTGCCTTAAATCCCCATGGAGAGATGGACTGTTCTTTAGGGGCGCTCTGCTTGTTTGGGTCCGACATATCCTTCTTGTCTATCCCGTAAGTCTCTTTCAGTTCCTTCTCCTCCCCGTTATCCAGATAATCCTGGATTGATTCAATCTTGCTCCCCTCGATGTCCCCCATGATTTGATTCACTCTGGGTGTAGCATCAGAATGAAAAAGGATTTCACTTTTACCATCCGCTTTATTGATATCTGGAAGGAGTGCATAGCGGATTTTATATTTATCAGCCAGCTTTTTCACCTTATTAATATCAGTCGTATCAAAACGGAAAACCTGCAAATCGCCTCCTGTTTTAAGAAGGTCTTTTACGGTTGTCCTTCCGGATAAACGTTCCATCTCCACCAACCTGCCAACGAATTTTCCAATATCCTTAGCCGTATGAAGCCCGCCTCCGACAATTTTCATGAATATCTCAATTCCCTCAAATGATACCCGCAGGATTTGGGTAGCTTCCTGTATTTCTCCCATAGAACTCACCTCCTGACTGCTTCATTCTCTTTTTTCTTTTCATCTTCGCGTTTCCGCAGCTCCTCCAGCATCCGGTCCAGTTCATAATCTACATTCTTATCCTGCAGAATTTTCACAAGTAACCGATTTGCTATTTCCTGATTGATATTTGCCGCTTCTAACTGTATGATATACTCTTTGATTCTCTCCTGCAGTTCGCTTCCGCCCCGGATGGCATACTGCTCTATAATCCCAGCCTCCAGGTTCCCCTGGGATTTTTCCTTTTCCCTGACCGCAGCGATATGAATGACCGCATCATGCACACAGTCTAAGTCCTGCTGATGGAACGCATAACCTAAAAGTATCCTTTTATCCTCCTGGGTAAATACAAAGTCCTGCTTTTCCATTAAATCCATCATTTGGTAGCACTCCCGAACCATTCTGATATTTAATGACACCACACCAGCCTCACGCATCTGTATGTCTCCTTTCCCGTAGCAACAGCATAATCTCACGCATTTTCCGCATTTTATCAGCGGTCAATTCCTTTTTGATAATCCGCTTTACTTCATCATCGGCCAATCCTGAATCAAAGGCAGACCTGACTTCTTCAAGCTGTTCTGACGATAATCCTTCCGCAGCGATTTTATCCAGAATATCCGATGTCTTCTGCGGGAACAGCTTCTCAAGAATAGTTTTTTTTGTCTGCGGCGGCTGCGGTCTCCAATAAGATGGAGGAACGGTAGGTGCAGTTACCTTCTCTGTCTTTCCCTCAACCACTTCGGCATTTGACCGTGTTCTTGCCGCTGTAAGTTCCTCCTCCAGCTTCTTTATCTGTGTTTCCCGCGCTGCAGCCTCTTCCTGCAGTTTTTTGATCAAACCGTCTTTATCTTTTAGATTCTCATATAAATCCTTAATCTCCTGGTTTTTCTCGTCCAGGACGTGTTCTTTCACCAGTGTTGAGAGCACCTCAAACTTCTCGTTATTCTCTTTAAACTGCTGCAGGGATGTCTCCATCATTTTTATCAGATTTTCTGTATACTCCTTAAACGCCGCACCTTCTGCTGAATTACCTGCATTTTTTTTTGCCTCAATCAATTGCGTCCTCATTTTTTTCATCCGGCTCGCCGGCAGATCCGGTGTCGCATAGGACATGATTTCTTCCTTCGTGAGCCCAGAGACGGAACCAGAAACAATTTCCGGTATCTGGTACTGGTCAAATGTGCCCTGACAGCACAAATCAACCAGTTCCCCGTCTACATCTTCAAGCATTGCAAAAACGGTCTGACGCATCTGCTCCGCATTAAGCTTTGGGATTGCAACCCGCCGCACGTCTTTAATGCCCAGCCCGTATTGGAAAGCCATCTGCATTACTTCAATCTGGTCCGCCCCCAGCTTTTTATGGCACTCTTCTAAATATTTCTGTTCTTCTATTGTCATATCTGCCTCCTGCAATAAAAAAAGACAATCCAATCGGCTGCCTCTCGATTCATTTCTTATCTTACTTTTGGGGAATTTGCTTTATTTTTCTGTTTTTCCGCCTTACCTTCCTGCCAATCCTGGGATACTGGTTCAAACTCGCTTTTTCCATGTTCCTCAAGCCATCCCCTAATATCGTCAATCGGTGTTACAATAATTTTTTTCATGAAATCATTCGCAGCCATAGCCTGATATCCTGCACCCTGGTTCAAGATAATCATTTTTTCTGCATATTCCGAAAATTTGCTATACTGGGCGTGGCTTTCCAGCAATTTGATTTTTTTTCCGAAAAGACGCAATGAATATCTCATATGGCATGGATAGGCATGTAATGCCTCGCTCCTCTGCAAATTTTAGTGCGTCTGTATAACTTTTTTGTTCTGATTCAGTCACTTTCCCATCATTGTCGAAAAATTGATACTTCAAATTATTCCTCCTATATATCAAGCAATCCCCTACCGTACCTTTTCTGATCGGGCCGGAACCTTATCCGTTATATTCTCTAAAGAAGAAATAAGAGCCATAATCTTTTCACTGTGACCTTTTTCCAAAACAGTCTCTAAATAGTCTATAATGTCCTGGCGCTTTTCCCTGTCTCCAATATCCCTGTAGATGCGTCTTACCGGATCAGACTGGTTGTCCCCGGCTCTCATGTATCCTGCATCAAGATACTGGATAAAGTCTGTTTCCTTCATCACTTCGTTCAGTTCCCATGCCACTTCCGCCATTTCTTCCTTCTTATCTGCTTTCCTGACAGCTCCGACCTCATCTAATTTATCTGCCAGGCTCACGCCCTGCTTTCTGTCCTGGTCTGGTAAGAGCGAAGAACGGTACATCAAAAAGCAGGTTAGATGGTCCCTCAATCTATGATTGTCTAAGACCGCTCTAATCCCAGGTACCCCCCCTGCTGGTACTAAATCACGGAAGCTCTCAATATATGCGTCTCCCAACTTACATTCCAAAAGATATTTTTTTATTTCAGAAGCCAGTTTTTCCAGTTTATCCTGCTCATAGATCACGATTTTCTCCTCCTCTTTCCCTGCTTTTCTGCTTGTCTCTGCTCTGCACTCTCTCCTTTTGCTCCTGCATAATTTTCTTCCCTATCCTCTGCTGTCGTCTTACCTCCGCAAGAACCTCATTGAGCCGGCGATTTTTCTCCTGGAAATTCAGGTACAACCGCTCGGCTGATTCAAACGTGTACCCCATATCCGACAACTGCGTTTTTAGCTGCTCTGCCTGCAGGTATTCTCCCTTAAATTCCTGATACCCCTCCTCATATAAAGAAACCTCAACCTTCAGTTCCTGGAGCTTTTCCCAAAGCTCAAATATCTCTGTATTGGCTTCACGGTTCTCTTTTTGGTTCTTTTTCTCCTGCCTAAGCGATTTTGCCTGTTCAGCCAATGCTTTCCTGATATTTTCCAAGTCCTTGTCTGTATGTATCTGATAAGCCGAAATGAAATTATATTTCTCCTGTATCTCATGAAGTTTCCGGATATCTTCTTTATATTTCCAAGCATCGGAATAAGGCTGTTTTTTTAGGACGCCCAGCCGGTATAACTTTGTAAAATACATCTTCTGGTATCCAGTCAATGGGGACTTCCTTCTGGGAATATAACCAGTCACTTTTTTGACTCTGGGTGGCAGTTCCAATACTGGCTCCGGCAGTTCCTTTTCCCTTGCAGATATGGGGATACTTAGCCGTTCCCGTAATTTTTCTTCTGTGTAATCGCCACCAAGGGTATCCAGCCTGCGTCCCTTATCCATACCTGGCGGCTTTAACAGAATATGCGCTCCCTGTTTTATCTCATATCCCCGTTCCTCCACTCCAATAAGGAACTCATCCCAGTTTTCCGCCTCGGCCGCCACCTGGTCGATGTCACGGCGGATTATATCATTCCAACTAAATTTACCATCTTTACCCTGGTCCCAGATGCGTTCCCTTTTTTTCTTTCTGTTCTGGCGTACTTTATCCATGTCCAGCGTTGCCATATGGTACTCTTCACAGATTTTGTTGACAAGCGGCTGTATGATTTTATCCCAATCACCATTTCGGTAATCATATTTCTTCCCTTCTCCAATACAGCGGACACTGTTAAATGCAATATGGCCATGAATATGATCGGTATCATCATGAAGCGCATAGACTGCCTCAAACTCTTTTCCAAGGTACTCCTCTACAAATTTCCCTATAATCTTCATGGCAACGTCTTTATCAACGGTATCTGCCGCCTCTTCAAACGAGATAATGATGTGGTATCCCTGACGACCACCCAACTTATCGTACCTGCGCTTTGTGTTCAGCATTTGTTTCAACGCAGTCTCCGGCAGGCAGTTATGGCCTGAAACATACAGTCCATTTTCAGTCTTGCAGTCCTTCGTAATATAATTGATTGTATTTGCGAGGTGCTTCGCTTGAAATCCCGACTTTGCACATCCCATATGCAGGATTTTACTAATAGCCATACTTAATTACCCGCTAAGTCCAGATGGCTGACTACATGCATAACTGCCTCCTTAATCTGCTTCATGTAAATATACAGGCGTTTTTTATCAGATTCATGATATAGGCCGCTGTTGTTATTTTTTGCAATCTGGTTGATGTTTATCCCGATATGGTTTATCTCATTCGTAAGATTCTGTAACGCTTCCAAAAGTTCCGGATAATCCCTGGGGCGGTTGGTTATCAGCATTCTCAAATACTGCGAATCAGACAGCCCTCTCTCTTTTGCCTTCCTGGTCAGCTCCTCCAATTCCTCACTTGACAGCCGTATTTCCTTCCGGCAGCTCATCTTTTTTACACTTCTCAGTCTCTGCTCACATCCTTTCATCAAATAAACAGCAAAAGAAAAGGAAGGAATCACAGCGATCAGCTATATTCCTTCCCTTTTGATACTTTACTTATCATCTTACTGCTCTCCGCCCAGCCGTGATATCCACGGGAGGCAGGATTTCCTGTATCTTTCCACGCAGCTCCTTTTGAAAATAAGTCCGCTGGAAAGCGGCATTTAGTATTTTCTCGTCCGCTTTCAATCCTTCCAGGGTTTTATGAAGAACTTCCCTTTCAGAGTGTCTACTTAACTTAAAGTAATCCCTGGTATCAGATATCATCTTGTAGTTCTGCTCACACGCAGCATCAATCACCTGGTCAATATCCGTTTCAAGATAATCACCAGTTTCCATGTCCACCTTATACAATTGTCCGTGGCCGTCTGTTTCCAATGTATAGCCACTTTTAGTTGTATATCCCACTACCTGTTCAGCCTCCGCACGGGTAAGAGGAAAATGTATATCAAACTCATCAAGATATTCCATTAATTTTCCAGATGTTTCAATTCGTCCCAAATCATCCCCTTCTTTCCATAATTCATTCTATCAACGGGATTTTTTCTTCGCCGGTGTCGCTTTTTGATTTACCTGTTTCCATAAGGAGGTCTGTTCACATATATCGTCTAACAGTCTCTCATCTTTTTTTAGCTGCTTTATCCTGTCTATGATTTCCCTCGCTTCACTGGTTCCAGCTTTCTCTTCCAGTCTCTGTCTGGAATCTAAGATGAATTCATTGTTCCATTCACAAGCAAGGAATGTAACCTCGTCCATGGTGATTTCTTCTATTTGTTCTCCCTCTAAATCCACCCAATAGAGCTGCCCTTTTTCATCTACATGTAGCCCATAGGCACTTCCCTCCATATAGTCCAACAGAACCTGGGCATGTTCCTCATTCAGTGAAAATGGTATAGAAAATTCATCAAGATAGGCCAGCAGTTTCCTGGCCGTATTCAATTGTTTCAAATAAAACCTCCTTATACGGTATCCTAACGGCTATGTCCTGATGGCGGCTTCTTATCCTTGTTTTCATACTTTTTTAATACCGCCAGAATCTCACTTATTTTTTTCCGGACCGTCTCCGGGAGATCCCCCATCTCAGCCTTTCGCAGAAACTGCGCTTCGGTCTTCCTTCCATATAATGTTGCCAGCCTGCCGTATATCTCTTTTGCCAAGACAGCTTCTGTATCTCCAGACTGCAGCTTTTCCGCCCAAACCTCCGGCATATGATCCCGGACTAAAATACAGATATCGCAGGCAGCCTGTTGTAAATCCGTGCGCTTTAAAACAGGTTCCTTTTGGTCAATGGACCATATACCATTCAGCATGTCCTGCGCCAATCTCAAATCACGCTCATCTGTTCCATTTAGGATTGTATCCACAACCTTCTGTAGCTGCTGGTACTCCTCATCCATTCCCAGTAAAGGAATACTCTTATTTTTATCCAGTCTCTCCATAATGTCGCACACCTCCAATCCAACAGCTTCTTGTATGAATTCCTTTGTGATGTTATTTTCCCTGCAATATTCCAGATAGGTTTCCATTCCCCCTAAATATGTAATTTCCTCCAATGGGGTGTCAGCCAGTTCCTCCCATGTTTCATAATGGCCTTCCATTGTCATGGCTGCTATCGTACAATCATCAAATTCCAAGTCATAGAACAGGTCATCATCTGTACTGCACATACCAATCCGGTAAATATCAGGCTGGTCTTCCTTAGCGTACACATTGAAAAATAACCTGGCTTCATCGGTACTCGCAACTGCTGCATATTGGTATGGGCTGCCCTTCACCCTGTCCTTGTTCAAGATATACAGCAGGGTGTATTCTCCAAAGTGGTTTCGTTTCAGATACTCCTTACTGTCATAGATCAATCTCTCAATTTCTGTCTGTTTTGCTTCCATATTCCACCTCACCTATTTCTTTATCAACGGCTGTTGTGTCTGCTCTCCAGGTGCGGCTTATAAGCAGAGTCCTGTCTTTCCAGTTCTGCCACCTTAAATAAATCCAATACCTCCCACCCAGTAGCAGCCTTAATAGCCGCTGCTGAAATGTTGTTTTCTTTACAGTATTCCAGGTAATCCGCCACCCCCATTTTATGGGGGATTGCTCCAATGCCCCACCTGCTCAGTTCCTCCCAGGCATCCAAATGGCCATTCATTGTCATTGCAGCAATTTTGTACCCCTCCTCCAGCATCCCAAACAGATATTTATCTGTATATGCGTATCCAATATTAAATTCAACAGTCTTATGCGCAGAAGGAGAAAAACTGATTGCCCTGTCCTGCCCATATTCTGCCAATCCCTGATAGGTGTCCTCTCCGTGCGCCTCCTTTTTTAAAATATGATAGATAATGGCTCCCTGGTACTTTTGCGAATCCAAAAACTCTTTGTTTTCACAAAGCACTTTGAGTACATCCATCTGGGGGTTTTGTATCTTTGGGGGCAGACTATTTAATTCCGTCAGGACTCTTGCAATCTGTATTTCCAGCTCATATTCTGGCTGCTTGCGTTTCAGATGGTCAAGCCAGAATTGCATAAATTCCTGTTTCTTCTCTGGATTATTTATTTCCCTGCACATTCTTTCCACCGCATGTGCCTCTGATTCTCCGGGTAAGCGCGCTGCATTCCATTCCCCACCCCCAACAGCGTTCAGCATATTGCAGATATCCCTGGATAAATCCTTCCCCATTCCCAGTTCTCTCACCTCATGTATCCCTGATGCTTCAAACTTTTCCGGTTCATATTTCAATGTACTGTCTCCTCTTTTCTAAATAACCGTTATAGCCAGTTTTCTTACCCTGCCCTTTACATGGCGGTTTACCTGCCATTTCAGTTTTTTCACTATCGAGTCCTTTTTCTGTCTGCCTGGCTCACATGATTCATATAATCCTGCTTCTGTAATTTTACCTCATCAAGCAGATCTCCTACACTCCATCCGATAGACGCTGTAATAGACGCCGCTGTGATATTTCTTTCTTTACAGTAAATAAGGTAATCCTCAAATCCCTCTCTATGGAGCAACGTGTCGAGGCCATCCCTGTCAAGTTCGTCCCAGACATTAAAGTGGCCATCCATCGTAATCGCCGCTATTTCATAGCCTTCTTCCAGCGGTTTAAACAGATCCTCATGAACCGATGTATCACCTATATAAATTTCAGTAACTTCTTCCTTAGAAATAGAAAAATAGACTGCCATTTCCTGCTCATATTCAGCAACTCCCTTGTAACTGACGGCCCCATCCTGTTCTTTTTTTAGGATATAGTAAATACTGGCATCATGATACTTTTGAGAATCCAAAAATTTTTTATTTTCTACGAGTACCTTAATTCTCTCCATAAATGGAGTTTCCATATGCGTAAAACCTCTTTTAGTCTTGTTAAAACTTCCGCAGCCTGTATTTCCAGTTCATATTTTGGCCTCATACGTTCCAAATAGTCAATCCAGAATTGCATGAACTCACGCCGCTTCTCCGGATTCTTTATCTCCTGATAGGTACGTCTCACTACGTCCGCCTCTGATTCTCCCGGTAAACGCATCGCTTCCCATTGCCAGTAATCAACAGATTTTGTCATTCTGCAGATATCCCAGGCTAGATTTTTCAAAAAGTTCGGCTCTCTATTTTTATCAGGATATCCATATTCCCATAGTTCTCCAATCAATCCCTCAGTCTGCCTTGTAACCTCAATGCTTTTTGCACGGCTGACCTTATACAAGTAATCAATAAGCAGCTTTCTGGCATCAGCAAACCGCAGCGTATCCAGAACATTTTCGGTTTGGTTGTAAGGATACGGCTTATAGAAAAATGGGGTGAAAATGTCTCCCAGTGGTCCTCTCTTCATGAAGTCGTCCACGTAATCTTTTAATAACGCAAATTCTTCTGGTTCATATCTCAATACTCTGTCTCCTTTAATTTCACAACTGCAACCTTATTTCATAAAGGCATCCACATTCCTACTTAACGGCTTTTGGTCTTATGTTGGGGTCTCACTGCTTTCATAGAATGCTCACCACAGTTTTGTAAATTATTCTGTAACCGCCCACTCTCTCCAACTGACAATAAGTTATTTTCCAAACAAAAAGCCGTATATTTTCCGAATCCCTGCATGTATTTTAATTCGCTCATATCTATTTCTCTCAAATGATTCCATATGGCCAGACTCGCCTCTTTTGTTACCTCCACAATCTGATATTCCTCTTCCAGGAGCTGGAACAATTTTTGATTTGTCATACATTCTGTTTCGGAAATAGTTTCCCTTTTATAGCTAAACGGATCAAAGAATTCCATTTCGTTGTCGTCACTCTTAATACACACTAAATAAGCCGGATTTCCTTCATGATCCTCTTTCACAAGAATATAATATAGTTCAAGCACATAACAGATACCTTCTTCTCTGCGTCTGTCTATTGCCTCATTCAATCTCTCTACGGATATCACGGGCCATTGTTCCAGCGCTTCTATTACTTCCCTCATCGGTTCCCTATCTATATAGAAACGTATATCACTAAGGTGTTCTCTCCAATATTCCGCCAATTCATGGCGTTTTTCTGGTGTTTTTATTTGTTGGTATATTCTGCGGACTACATCAGATTCAGACTCCCCGGCATGACGGATACGCTGCTATTCCATGTCGCTTATGGACTTCACAGCCTTACACATATCCCAAGCTAAAGTTTTCAACGAATCAAGCACGATACCATTTCTAAGGTTACCAAATTCGTCCAAACTGTCTAATACACCGTAGATTAAATCATATGTCTCCCTGTCCGTTGCTTCTTTACTTTTATCCAGCAAAAAGTTAAAAAGTTCTATCCTCGTATCCGCAAGTTTCAGTGAATCCAGCACATCGCCTTTAGGTACATAGGTAAAATCAAGGAAAGCATTTTCAACTGGAATTTTCTCAAAGAGACCTTTTACCTTTTTCTTTAGCTGTTCAAAATCCTCCTGCTCATATCGCATAAATATATCCCCTTTCATTGGGGGGCCGGTCCGGACTGGCTTTGCCAGTCCTCTGCAAGATACGGATTTTGCCGTACAAAATCCACTTGTTAGGGGGAATCCCCCTAATACCCCCGTATCAGCCTCATAATGCTGATATCACCCACACATTTCTGCTATCATATCCGCTCAAAATGAGCTGAAATCTGATATCAGAAAAGGGAAACTGACAGCAGTTTCCCCACAACTCACATATTAACCTGCTATCAGCTCCAATTATCTGATAGCAGCCTATATAAAATATGATATCACCAAAGCCGTTTAGATATCAATATTTTGAGGTTCCTGCTATCAGTCACGGATAACTGATAGCAGGATTTTTACCCCACACATGATACCAGATTCCTGTTCCTGATAGCATAATTGCCTAATATACTGTTCTTTCCACTGTTTTCCCAATCCAATCTGGATTTCTGTTCTATATTAAATTAAGATTCTGTATCTCTGTCACTGGTGATTGTCATAAAATCTTTCCAACGCTTTTTCGAAAGCTCCAATGCCAGAAAAGAAGCTTCCAATACTCAAATCTTCAAAGAGATATGGCATAGCTCGATATAATTCTTCAAAGATACTGGTTAAGACATTTACAACGATTGAATTTCCTGCTTGCTTATACGCCTGGCTATTGCTGATTCCGGCCTCCTGCACCTTCTGATAATCTTCGTCATCGAATCCCATCAAACGGAAGCATTCCAAAGGTGTCAGCCGTCTGATGCGGAGGATTGACTCCAAACAGCATATCGAACTTCCCTGTGCTGTAATTGTAGGACAAATGGTCCCATTCCCCTGCACCCTTCCTCGCTTTCCGCTGGCGTTCGGATACGAAAGATTTGCAATTCCACTTTTTATGCATTCCTCATAACCTTTCTCTGTATCCTGTCGTACCAAAATAATATTATCTTTCTGTACCGTGGTAACGGCATAACTGACCTTTGATGACCCACTCAGCTCTAGCCTTTGTTCAACCTTTCCTGTATCATTATAACGTCCACGGATAGCGCCCACTTCCAAAACCTTTGTCTGGTCATGGCTTGCAAGTTGGGTATTTGCAACCCCCATCCCTGATAATATAGCACTCTGTTGGGAATTTCCAATACTTCCGACTACTGCAATATTATTTCTGCTGGAACCGCTTGCCGTCAATGTAGGATTAGAACCAACTGCAGAATATACTCTGCCTGTCTGCGGATCACCCAAATGTGCCTGTATCTGCCCAACCTTATGCAATTTAGATTCCCACTGTTTTAGTTCCTCTTCTCCTGGCATATATAACAGTGCTTTCCGTTTATCTAAATCTGTTATCAGATTCTTCACCTTATCATCTGACAGATAATACTTTTCCTCCACCTCATTTTCAAGGATATCCATCAGCCGCCTTTCACTTTCCACTGGTCCCGGAAATACAAATTTTCCATTATCGTATTCCTTTTTGATCAGAATGAGATAAACACGCTCCCGATTTTGCGGTATTCCGTAATGTTTGGCATTTAAAACCTTCCAATAGGTGTTATAGCCATATTCTTGTAATTCCTGCTCAAATAAGCGAAAGGTACTATTAAGGAACCTTGTCTGAACAATATTTTTCACATTTTCATAGATTCCAAATTGGGGCTTCACACTCCGAATCACTCTAAGCCACTCCACCAAAAGTGAGGACCTTGTTTTATCCAGGTTCTTCGAGCCGCATTTTTCACAAAAATCTCGTTTGCTCCAATGTACCTGCAATGGATTCACCTCATGCCCACAATCCCTGCACTTCCAGACGGAACCGGCCATTTTTCCGCTCAGGCTGAAATCCTGACACGGGCTTCCACCGCAGATAAAACTGAAATAAGGTAGCTTTGTTTCATCGACTTTTGTAATATCTCCGAGGTTTGCTCTCTCGTCAACCCCATGGATAGCGCAATAACTTTTTACCGCATATTTATCAAACTCACAAAAATTTATTAATTTATAATCCAAATCCCTTCTTAGAGGGTGTAGCTACACATATTACCCGGGATTACCTCTTACCTCCTTTCAATTGTTTGAGTGTAATTAGTTACCGAATAAGTTAATAGCTACTGTTACAAATTAAATTTTCATGTCTTGAACTCTTTATTGGATTGGGCTTGACCACCCCCTTTCATAAAATTATTTTCATCTATCTCGCTGTATGTTTCATCTTTTTCTCTATCTGAACTGTTGCCGGCTGTAACGTAAGATTATGTGCATCAAACTGGTATACCAAATCTGAAACATGCAAGGGAGTCCGTCCATATAGTCCATCTTCCTTACTCTTCATCTTTACTGCCTCCTGTAATTTCTCCAAATTGTGATCATTCTTAGAACATACCAGAATATTATCATTTGAAATTGGGATTACAAACAAATCCCCACCAAGCCGCTGCGCAATTTGACATAAGCCTTCCGGATAAAACATCATCCCAATCCCATTTTCTCCGGATATACTATAAATCCCGTATGTGTCTGGCAGAAGCTTCTCATAGGTTCCCAAGCCCCGGAAAACGGCATCCTTACTTGTATCTAAGACTGTCTGTAAACGCTCACTTACATCAAAATATTTGGCTTTATCAAATAATTCCTGCTCAGTAAGTCCCCACTGTTCCAAATGCTTCTTACACACTGGCCTTATAAAATCGTAAGGCCAATTTTCACCATCCTCTTTGCAGACCTCATAAACTTCATCATAAAATTTGAAATACACAGCGATATCCCCAATTGAAATATAAGGTATCCCCTTCTCTTCCAGTTTTTCTGCTGACTTCTCCAGATTTGTTGCCCATATAGTAACATTGTCCAGCTTTTCAATTTCTTCAACCAGATGTACCCGTTCAAAGTATTCGCAAATTGTTTTTGCCTGATCCGACAACTCATACCTACAGCACTGGTCATACAGATACCATAGTGATAACGATTGGCTGCACATGAATCCTCCAGAGGTTTCAACGGCGATTTCCTCATTGGCTGTCCCTTCGGCTATTACAACTAACTGTTTACTGGTCCCATCTAACTGACGATTAAGTTCTAAGTATAAATTCTGTTTATAATCCTCATATGTCATTCACACATCACCTTTTCCCGTTCTCTGATCGTCAACAGTTTACCGTCCGATGGGGAATAGTGAAAACCATGACTCGAAACTGCATAACCGGACAGGCTGCGGCGTACCTGATGATTCCCGTTTTTGTGGATTTCTTCAATGGAGAATCCCGGTGTCAGCGCTCCCATCGTATCAGGCAGGACATAGGCTTCTCTTTCGGTATACGGAAGGATATAAAAGCTGTCGGGCATAAGCTGCTGCAGTTCTCCAAGGACATCCCAATATAATACGGTTGCAGCCCCTCCTGGTCCGGTAACAACATATCCAAGTGCATCCTCTGCCTCCCCATCATTCAGGATATCAGGAATTCCTTCTATCATGTTTGCAATCTTATCATGCAGAGGATAAATCCTGCTCTCCATGGAAACAAGGGAATGTTCCCGCACAAAATTGTGAAGTTCTCCCTTTCTCATATTCCATTTTTTTAAATGACTATTTGTTACCTCGGTTTGATAATAACGGCCGTCTCCCAGCGGAGCGTAAAACATATAGTAAAACGCTACATCTCCCATGACGAGATAAGGCATATCATTATTTTTCAGTGCATCTAAGTCGAGCCTATGGTTTGCAGCGTAAATCCCCACGTTTTCCGGTTGTTCCAACTGATTTACTGCTATCTGCAGATTTTCCGTCTGTGCAGCGGAAAAAACTTCAATTGCCCTGTCCGCCAATTCCTCTTCCCAAAAGTTTAGCATCTCTGCTCTAAGAAATGCCTCCCTCATGGAAATGACAGGGCAATATCTTCCTTTTTGTTCAAATGACATTGTAATCCCCTCGGTTGGAAGCCCTTTTGCCACAATCCTCACATTCCCCCTGATATGGGAATCTTCCAAAGCAGCCTGAACGCATTGCTGATAAGCGCTACAAAATTGTTTATATAATTTAAGATTCATATTCTTACTCTCCTTTAAAATTAATAAAAAAACAGGTACTTTCCGAATCGCTCTGAAAAGTTACCTGCCCTGTTTTTTATTCATTTGTGGTTTCTGCCGCACCCGTTGGCTTGTCTTGCGGACTTCATCCGTTTTCCGACTATAAGCATAAATGAAATCAGATAAATCCTTCTCTCTCTGCTGATAACCGTTTTGCTTTGCATTATAGAGGGTTTCTTGAATCCATTTTTTTCCTTCCCTATTTTCTTTTGATAACACCACACATTGATTAATACTTGTAGGAAACAGTATCAGATTTCCTCCCAGCTTATCCGTCAATTCACGTATTTTGTCTTTGTACAGCATAGCAGACGCGCCCCAATAAAAACCATCTGTTGTCATGATTAAAATATTTCTCTTATCTGGTTCTGTCCCAAACGGTTCTATGCGAATGGCTCTTTGGTTTTCCGGGTTTTGTAGCGACCATTGATACAGCGTATGAAAATCCATGTCAAACTCATTCAACAGGTCCGCCGTCACTTTCAGGTTAAGATGTAGATCCTCAAGCAGACTATCCGTTGAATGGTAAATAATCCTTAATACGATTGCAAGATCGCCGTCCCCATATAACTCATGTGGAATCTCCTCTAATAACTTTTGATTCCTTTTCGCATTCACTAATGTCGGAACCACCATATTGGGTGATATGACTCCCATATCCCGAAATGCTATCTCAGTGTTCCTTTCGTCCCGCAGAAAATGCCCAATTAAATCACTTGCCACCTTCCACATGGGTTCCTCCAATTCTGTATGCCGGTTGAATGCCACAAAAGGAAATATCATGGAGTCTGATATTTGCGGACACCCCTTCACCATCAACGTACAGCCATCTGATATATGGGGCGGCAAAACTGCCTCCCACTCTAATCCCAGTTTTTTCAAAATGACGTTTATTTCATGGGTGAAGGATTTATAAAATTCCATCTTCTGTTCTAAAATTACTGCATATCTGCTCTTTGCCAAACTACTCTCCTATCTTCCACGCTTTTTTGTTTCTTTTGGTACATCGGAAATCATGCGAAACTGTTCTGTCCTGCAGTTAAAATGATATAAATTTTCGGACAGTGACATTTCACTTTTTGCAACCGTCCCATTGCTGTCATGCAGCGCATTCGCTATGCACCGGACACCGCCGCTATCTAAAAGCGGCATTGCAAGAAATTGGTCAATACTTATTGGGACCAGCAAGATATCATTTCCAAGTGTGTCTGCCAGTTCGCGCATTCTTTCTTTATATAGAATGGAGGCTGCCCCCAAATGCTGCCCCGTATTTGTTACTACATAAAAGGGTGGTAATTTCTTTTCTTCTCCCTCATAAATCGCCGTTTCATCCAACAATTTATATAGTTCAACCATCTGGACAGATTCAATATTTCTGGGGTTATCCAATGATTTCTGATAGAGTTCATCAAAACTCAGCTCCCACTCCTCTAATATGTCATCCGTAACGATTAGGTTTAGGTTGATTCCCCCAAGCGATTGATATACAACCTGTAGGACGATTGCAAGGTTTTCAAACATTGAATGAGGAATCTGCTCCAACCAATCCGCATTTTCTTTTACATTCGCAAATGTGGGAATCACCATGTCTGGACTAAAAACCCGCATATCCTCCAGTGCGCATCTAGTCATTCTATCGTCAAAAAATTCCTGTGTTGCCTCACGTGCGGCAACGCCCCACGGCGCACCTTGTAAAAACCTCTGATAATACTCATATATAGAAATAGGTGGCAAGTCAACATGACCGCCGCCACGGATAACCACCATAGCGCCCTCCGGTTCTTCCCCAATAAATGGGCTGGCCCTCCATGTAACCCCCAGTAATTTCAGATTATAGCTGATTTCATGAGTAAAATACTTGATAAATTCTTCGTAATCCATTCGTCTGCCTCCTTATGGTTATGACCTTACCTGCCATGCCTCTTACTGGCCACTTCTTTTTTATGATTCACAGGCTCGTGGGTTTCCTGTTCTATAGACAGCATCTCTTTTATATTATCCTTAAACCTGCATAGCTTGCCATTATCATATGTATAAACATGGTCTGACAATGATAAACGTGTCTCCGTGTTCTCAATATCCTCCCGGATTTTTGTCTGTACCCATGTTTCCTGTACCCGCCCTGCCGGAACCAGGGCTACTTTCTGCTCTGAATATGGCACGATTATAACCTGGTCATTAAAAGCCTCTTCAAATTGCCGCAGAACTCTCGGGTAAAATGTTACCCCCGCTCCGTTCAACCCATAAAGATCATATGGCTCGTTACAGAGGTCTTCTGACTTCGCTATCACTGGAATGTGCCCAAACTTTTGTGGTGATTCCACCCAGTTAAAGGCACAAGCGCCAATTTCCTGTGAATCGCTTTGTTTTACTAAATCAAAAAATTCTTCTACAGAATAATTCCATTTCCGAAGATGTTCCTCACATACAATGCTTTCCATCGTGCCACCATAACGCATTTCATAGTTAAACCGAAAATAAATTGCCATATCATCCATGACAAGGAATGGTATCCTGGATTTTTTCAGTGTTTCCTTACTTTTTTTAAGATTTACTGCATATGCAAGTACATTTTCTATACATTCTACCTGTTTCCTCTCCACCATCCCAAAAGACAGAAAACACTCGAAAACCTGTCGTGCAATTTCTGCCGTAGGACAGTGACTCCTGCTTTGTTCCGAATAGATTTCCTCCATATCGACACAATGGCACATTCGATCACCTAAATCCAGAGTGACTTTTTCAACGGATAACCCTTCTCCTATGACAGATGGCCGAACTCCACTATATCCACGCTGTCTTAAAAAGATTGATAGTTCCAGTAAACATGCCTTTTTAAAACGGTCATATTTAGTTAGTTCCATCACCAACACCTGCCTATCTTATTTTCTGCTTTTCTATTTTGGGTTTGATTGCAGTAACCAGACTTTTTTTCACCGTATCATACTTAAAAACATGTCCAGAGAGGGCATGACGCCCCTCTCCGGTTGCCTCCTTCACCTCGTTCTGGAATTGCAGTTCCTTCTCCACTTCTGATATATCCTTCACCTCAGATGTCTGTATATAGGCAGCAAAGCCATCGTCCGGGATAATCACCATGTCGTCCCCCAGCTTTTTACGAACCTCCTCCATTACTTTTGGATAGAAAACAGCGCCAAATCCATTCTGCCCATAGACGTGATAAACCTGTCGTGCCTTCTCCTGTATATCTTCTGCTGGTCTTAATATGATGGATGGGTCATTTTCTAATGATTCCTTTACATCATCATACAGATTTATAATTTCTGTACCAATTTCCTCTGGCTCTTTATATCTGACCTTTTCAAATAGTTCTACAACATTTATTCCCCACTGTTTCAAATGGTCTTCCGTAACATCTTTGCAATAGAACCTATCTTCCATCTCATAGACAAACTGAAAGGTGACCGCCATATCCCGATAGGGCATATACGCAATGTGATTCTCCTCCAGCTTCTCCCAATACTTAGATAAATTCATTGGGTAGATCATGACATTATCAATCTGCTCCAACTGTTCGCAGGCAATCCGCTCTGATATATCATACAAGTTCAGAAGATATTGGACTGCCTCATCAATCTTGTAAGCGGCAGTCGTATAACAGTTGAAATATACTACTTCCATTGATGTGCTGGGGCATATTGACACGCCGTCACCTTTTATCATAATGGATTCAAAGGGAGTTCCTTCTGCTATCAATTCCATTTCTTCCCCTTTTCCCCTCTGTTCTAGCTGCTCCTGAAATTCTTCAATAAAATCCTCCCGGACTTCATCATATGCATGTTCTTCATAATAATCTCGCATCCTTGCTCTCCTCTCTGCCGTTTACAAGTGTTAATCCTGTCAGATTTTAAAACCCTTTTACCACACTGCATTTCCGGAGTGGTGGATTGACCACTAAAGATTTACTTTTTAGCTTATAATGCAGGATAGTCCCTGACAAAGCATGATTTTTAAATTCACTGAAACTCCTCTGTCTTTCAAGACCCATTTTAATGTCAGTAAGTGTATATTGGTCTGCGGCATAAATGCGCGTCTGGTCCGTTGTAATTGGCAGAAGATACAGATCTGTATTTACCCCTTCTGCAAATTCATCCAGCGTGTTTTTATAAAGCATGCCAGCAGCACCTCCCGGACCAGTCAAAATCCAGGCACTCGCCCTCTCATTCGGAATCTTTCTCCTTCCCAGCGTATCATCCGTTCCCAAAGCCTCCTGTATCGCTGCCGTGACTGCTTGTATTTTTACATCATATTGTGCAAAAGAAATATCTGCTACACATTCCATTAGGTCATCCACATGCATTCCCCACCGTTTCAGGTCTTCCGCTTCCACTGGCATTTCATACACAATTCTGCCATTTCCACTATTTTCTTTTGCGTGGAATCTATAATAAATACACATATCTCCAAGCCTGGTATAAGGCAGTTCCAGTTCCTCCAGCTTTCTTTCATATTTATTTGCCACTGCACAAAATTTAACAAAAAGCGGACGCTTGATAATGTCCATTTTCAGTCTGATTCTCCCAGACTCCGCTTCCTGGAATTCCTGCAATGTCTCCAATGCCAGTATTCTTGCCGGAAGCATTTCATACTGGTTTCTCAAATACAGCTCCTCTATGCTGACCAAAGGACAGTATGCACCTTCCCTCTGAAAATCCAGGGTGACAGACTCCCCCGGCAAACCGTCCAGCACCAGATTTAGTGCCCCCGATGTCCTGCTCTGCTCCATCAAATCAATCAACTGATAGATAAATTCTTCTTTAAAATTAAAATAATCCATATTACCTCTTTTCTATTGGAATTATACAATCGCCTGTTTCCGCACCACATTCCTGCTTCTTTCCAAATATTGAACTATTGCTTTTCTCCTTTCTTTAACAAGGAATTCATTCCAGTCTTTCCCATGCGGTGGAAACCGGACTTTTACACGATAACCCATTTCCCTATATTTTTCGCGGCATGCTGCCGCTGCTCTTCGCCCCGCTTTATCGTTGTCAAGATACAGGCTGACTAACTTAATCTGGGGGTTTTCTAACAGAAACCGTTCTAATGCTCCGTCCCAGGTTGTTCCCAATGCCAGCTTGTTTGACTGTCCGTCTCGTTTGTAATCCATGTAGGACATTAAATCAATAGCCGCCTCAAATACCTTGACTTCTTTGTTTTTCCTGTTTCGCACGGTAAATCCATAGGTTTTGTCATTATTGTCTACATCTCCTTTAAACGGCTTTCCATAATTGTCAATCGTCCCTCTCATGCTGGCAAAACGGGCGGTTCCAAATGAATCCCTGCCAATGAAAACCACGTTATGGTATCTGCGTGTTTCATAGATTAGTTTCTTTTTTACAAACCAGTCCACCACTTCTTTGCTCAAGCAACGTGTTTTCAACAGATAAGCATATAAACGCCGGTAATTATCGTTTGCCTCTGGAAGTACAAATTCCCCCTTCTCTTCTGGTTCTGTCTCTTGCTCCGCCTTTCTGCATTCATGTTTTTTTCTATATGTATCACTTTTAAATGCTTTATCTACGTATCCATAACCAGCTTCATCAAGCAGATAAATGACAGATTCCCGAAAATCCATTCCACAAAACTGTCTCAAAAATTCTATAGTATCTCCACTATGACCTTCCATACCTTGTGGAACTGAAAAACGCAGCCAGGTCCTCCTGTTTTTTATCCTGATAGAATCATGTTCCTTCAACGTATAATAATTGCCGACTCTTTTTGTAGTAAACCCTTGACGTTCAGCTATGGATACCAGATCTACACTCCTTGCTATATCCAATTCTTCATCCGAAAATTTTATATTGCCACCTCCTGGACCAGAATCTTATTCCATAAACTTCATATCCAAGTAATTCCTGGCTTCTGGAAAGTCCCTTTCAAATTCCTGCAGATAGTTTCTGCAGGCACTTCCGTCTTTTGCCAGATAGCAAAACTCCCGTAAACTCATTCGCTTAAACATCTGGGGTTGGTTGCACCACCTCGACAGGTTCACATACATCCCCCTATAAGGAGACTCCCTGTATTTTTCATATCTCATAATATACGGGTAGGCTCGCAGCCCCATCAATATTCTTATGCGCTCAAATGTTTGCAGAAGATCCTGCCGCCAGAATAATCGGTCGTATTTCCCCATTTCATCAAATCCGGTCAAAACATAAAATTTCACTCTCTTTGATTCCTGAAATACGTTATTTATGACCTGCATCTTCTCAACAATCACTTTTGTATCCTTGATATTGTCAAATGCAAAGATTAAATCTCCATCCAGCCTGCAAGCTGTCAGTTCCTCAGCTTTCTGCCGAGTGATGAGCCGGATATCCAAACCTTGCCGAAACTGTATCGGACGGTCCGTTTCCCGTAGCTGTCCCAACAATGTGTGCCACTCCTTACATGCCAGAAAATTATCGTCCAGCAGGCAGATTTTCTTTTTCTTTGGGCTATAAAATTCAGTTATAGGGCTTGCAGGAACTGATGCAGTCTTATTGCGGTTTATACAAAAAGGGCATTGCCTAAAGCATCCCCTTGTCAGAAAACCTATGGAATAATCCCGATAATACTTGAATTTCTTACTTCGTTTCCCGTCTTCGCCCTGGTCTGCAAGCCAATTTTCGTACAGACTGTAATCAGGCATGGCATGTTCTATTTCATAAGGCAATTCCGGGGCCCGGTCTGCATAGAATCCAGTTCCACCGTATCTGACATGCTCCATCGTAAGAACTTCCTCTGGGCATCTTGTCTCTGTAAAAACCTTTGAAAGATACACCCGTCCAAACTCCTTTACTCTGGAATAATCAGTCAACAATTCTACCTGGTCACCCATCTGCTTATGATATGAGCTGATTTTCATGCATGCCAAGTTTGGCATGCGATGTCTGTTTTTTTCCAGTAAATCAGCATCAATAATTCCGATTTTTACATTCATCACCCCTTTATCTTAAATCTTTTACCCATCTCTGTTTCTTGCATTGCGGTGCAGTTGTGTTTCTCCGCCTGGAAGGTGTATCCCAGGAACCGCCGCCCGTTCTTTTAATGTCGCATCTCCAGCCAGCAGCCAGCAGGTATATCCCGGATTCCGAGTCCAAAATATAAGTAATGATTCTCTCATACCCCATCTCCTTTGCAATCCGGGCCGCCCTGCCATACAAAAAGCTGCAGGCATTGGCTGTACCATCCGTACAACAGCGTGTCACTTCTATTGTCTTTCCATCGTCTAAATGCCTGGATACCGGTCTTCCGCACTGTATTACACCACATATTCTGCCATGTTCGGTACATGCGATACGGAATTTATTCCGGTACACGGGGCTATGGTGCCTGTGATTTTGTGCGACATATTCATTTGCCGCCTTTAACTCAATCGGTACTGCCTTCATTCACTTTTTCTATATAATTTAGTTCCGGTTGGAACGTAAACCTCCTGTTGTTGATTCATTGTTTTAGTCTGGTCCCATGTCCATAAAATCTGCGAGACATAACTGCCCCTCAACATTTTTGTCCTCCATCCACCACCTGAACACGTCCTCTCCGTTCTTCCACTTCGTAGGTTTCCCCGCTGAATGGATTGCCACCAGCATTTTATCAAACGCCCGGATATAAGCTGCCTTGTACTTTGGGAAGTCTGCAAATTCTTTGTAACGGTTCTTGCCGGCCATCGGACACCCAACACAGCCAACTCTCTTATAGCCCATATCATAAAGCGGATTATACGGCATATGGTTGGATCGGATATAATCCCAGATGTCCTTATGCTTCCAATCAATGATAGGGTTTGACACTACCCGGCCACGGATTGCACACCGCTCGACAACTAACCGCTTATCATCATTATCGTTCATCAGGGTGATCCTGTTCTCGACCTTTCGGGCTGCCGCTTCCAACTGTCCTCTCTTAGACCGTTTATTGCTCTCGTCCCAGCGCACACCTGTAGAAACCAGCCTGTCTGGTGTTGTGTTTTCTTTCAGAATTTCACAACAGTAGCGCTGCATCCTGGTGGGCGGCATCTTCTTTTTAACAATCAACTGCCACATGCTTAGTGGCGGCATATGGATATAACATGGGATTCCCATTTCTTTTAAACGTTGAAATTTCTCCCTGATGTAATATACTGTATCGGGAGCATCGACCGTTGTGTGAGAATTGTGGGCCTCAAATTCAACTCCTGACCGGATAAATAAATCCAGAAGTACATCTGAATCCTTCCCCCCGCTGTAAGTACAGATTACGGGGGCATCATAGTACCTCTTTGACATTTCACTTGCTAATTTGATTCGTTCAATACTCTTCGCCTCTAAATCCAATAAAATCCGAAGAGACTATCGTTTTACATGGCCACAACTCCTTATCCCTCCTTTTGCATTTCAATTTCGATTTTTATAAAGGAATCCAGAAACCTTTTTACTTGAGGGATAGCTGTTCTCGTATTCTGTCTTGTTACATAGCGTGCTCTCCAATTCTGTTACCTGTGGCTGCCTGCATTTTTCCTAATAGGTATTGTCTCCTTCCAGGGTTTCATTTCCTGAACCTTATGGATTCTCTCACATATGTCAGATATTCTTTCATACTCTGTGTCCGACTTATCCAATATCTCTAGCAGCTCCTTAAAATACTCCGCAGCTTCTCCGCAGCCTTTGGAGCTTGCCAGCCACTGATATACTTCTCTGACCCTGGTCTCTGGTGTCTTTTTTAAATCTTTCGCATCCATACACCCAAAAGTCCCAAGGTCATTTACCAGCCTATTCACATCTTCTGCCAAACGCTGAATATAATCACTTGCTTTATCTTCCATAAATTATCATTACCCTTTCTCACATTTTCAGATTTATGGTTTTCATTCCTTATGCCGCCGTTTAATCCTCTCTTTAATTTCCTGGCGCATTTTTCTTGTATTATTACTGGGTACAGCGATTGCCGCCGCTTCATCAATGGTCAGATGCTCATATAGAAATGCTTCTTTTATGGTTCTCATCTGATAACAGTCAAAGTGTTCTTTGGCATACACTGCTACCTGGTCATAAGTAAGACCATATTGAAATCCGGATAAGATTTCCTCGATTTGGTCTTCATCGAACCGGTTATCCGTAGCCAGTTCCATTTCCTGAACGCTCCTTCCCAAATAAAACCCGTAAAACACTAATTCCATTTGTCTATAATTGTGTTTTCCATCTGCTACAATCTGTATCTTCTGGATATCCAGCTTTCTTTCCAGTGCCAAGGCAATTGCCCGGACTTCCTCCGAGCCGTCCGAATCATGCACAAGACTAATAAGACTATCCAAATCTATACCCATCAAATACGCTTTGCGCAAAGCATTTATTTTGTTACTATATCCTCCAACCTCCATGATCTTCTTCACCAACTCATAGGGTATCTGGTCAGCGTATAACGCCTCCTCCGCTATTCGAAGGTTTTCATTTGACAAGAAGACCTCATTTTTCAGGGTATCCAAAGTTTTGTTTTTATCGTCCATGTCACTCCTCCTCTGGTATAGAAAAAGAGGAAGATTCAGCGTCTCCCTCTTTTTGTGACTATTTATTTATTTTTGTCCAAACTGTTAATCCGGTATCTGCGGCGAAATATGCCAATCTGTCCACAGATTTCCTTTGATTGTCAGGTCATCCGTTAAATTCAGGGATAACATACCTGATGGCGTCCATGCATCAATCAGCCATGTATAAGGTGTATATTTGCCGTCGGGTATCCAAATCGGCGTGAAATGTGTCCTCCGTTTAAAAGTGCTATACTGATTTTTCTTAAATTCAAATTTTGACTGTAAGCCCCCTGACATTCGGTCCAATAAACGCCAATATTTTTTATATTGAAATTCCGGAAAATAGGTTACTGCATTTTGGGCTCCAGTAACAGCACTGGACTGATTTGTACTGACATTGCTGCTGATAGATTCATTAAATCCGTAACCACTCTTTAGTGTTTTTCCGCTGGCCGTGGGCGATTTACCATCTGGCTGTACACGCATTGTTGCGTTCATACTTGCGTGATATCTATCAATATTGAACTTCCACCAGCCATGATCGCACCAGTAGCCATCATCATCATCGTCACCACTATGCCATACCCAGTAAGAATACCAATACGGCCGCCAAATACTCCAGTCAGCAGACGTTTGCTGACTCTTTGATGGAACTGCCGGTCTCTTATAACTGTCATTGCGGTCGTCTGCAACCGGATTCGGTGGGGGATTTTTATCCAGATTTACAATCTTAACGCGTATGGTCCCTTTGTCTGTACGTCCGCCGCCTTTTACTGTAACCGGAATTTCCATAGTCTGCTCCGTTGACGGTGTTGTCCACCGGACCCATGCAATCTGACTGCCGCCCTCTGGGTAATATACGTTGTCCACCTTATAAGTTTTTCCCTTTATTTTAAATGTCACAGATACCTTATGATCCGGGTCACTTTGTCCGCCACTCACACGAATACTGGTAATAACCTCCGTATTAGTGCGGTATTCATAATCAAAGGTCGTAACTTCTGGTGACGGTTCTGGCAGTTCTCCATTAAAACGTACAATTCCAAGCCCCAGAGAAGTTTTGATTTCCTGATGCGAACGAAGCCCATTAGTGGGACCGTTCCACGCAGGGTATCCCAAATCAGATTTTTCAAGAAACATTGCAAGGGGCAAATTCTGGAAAGTGACTGAACGCAGCCAGGCATATACCACCCCGCCTGCCACTTCATCATATAATGCTGCTTCGGTTGCTGTCATGGCAACTCTTACTCCCTGCAATGTCACATAAGCAATCGGCTCTATCATGATTCTGTATTCACCGCTGATAAGTACATTAAAATCTATTCCCATATAGCCTGCTATCCCACGTACCGTCTGCTCGTCCGTAAAGTACCGCTTAATCTCCGCAATACTTGCCGGTCCCAAACTTTGGGAACTTATGATTTTAGGTAGTCTCTGTGCTGGTCTTATATACTGGTATCTTGAACCGGAAATGCCAATTCCATGGCCTGACGTATAAGACATTTTGCTCACTTTCCCAAAATGCAGTCTGATATCAGATGGGTTTTTATTGGTAAGGTCAATGGGCGTACCTACTACTTTATGGTCGCTTGTACTTATCACTGACACACGTACCCCTTCATCACCTGGGGACCAAAAATTTTCCGAAGAACCTTGTCCCATGCTGCCGCCTCCGCCGTCCACATTACCTTCCCCTGCTGCATAGGTCGGAACCGACATGATTAAAAAACATAGGCTGAATACAATCCCCGCCAGCCATCTTATTCTGCTTTTCAAATGTTCTCCTTTCCAATGAAAAAGCACAGCCATAAATAGCTGTGCTAAACAATAGATCCTGTTTCCATATAGTTAATCCATTACCCCGATTTTATTACCGTTCTCATAAATGTTGCTGTCTTCAATACCTTCCCCTTCCCCGATATCGTCAATCCAGCCAAAGCCTGGGGCATATATTTTTCCTTCCTGTGACTCACCTTCTGGTGCAGCGCCGGGAACCGTATCTGTCTCCGGCTGTTGTACTTCATCATGGTTTTCCGGCACCGGCTCACCCTCAACACGCTCCCCATCTGGTTTCTGACTAGGATTTTTCAATGCTCCTTGATCTGGTGTTTCGGGTTTTGTTACTCTGGGCTGGATATTCTGCACGGGTTGCCCGTTATCCTGAACGTCCTCTCTTCCTTCCTCCGCTTCTGTCTGTCCCTCCGAAGTTTCCGGCTCCTCCTGCGATTCTTCTTTTTTACTGTCAGTCTCTTTTGGCTTCTTATCTAATTCCGACTTTTTTATTTCCGGTTTCACTTCTATTTCTGTAGACTGACTCTCTGCCAGTTTATCATTTGTTTTCACTGGCTTTCTAAAATTACTGGCAATCATGACAGCAAGTACAATACCACATACCGCGCAGACCGCAATAATCATACCTTTTTTCACTTTATCATTCATATGGTTCTCCTTCCTGATGCAATCATTCTATCGCATCAAACATACTACATTTTTGCAAATCTGTCTATTAAATTTTAAAATACTTCTATATATCCAGCCTGGACTTTTAACCTGATTTTCATTTCAGGCAGACGTTTTCCCGCAAACTGAACTGGTACTTTTAATGTCACGATTGCGTCAATCTCAAATCTCTGTTCATTTTCTGGTGTTCCTGGCGCAAGCGGCGCATTACGCGCCGTAACGCTTAAATCTGATATGCTGTATTCCAGAACCCCTCCTGTATATTTTACATGCCGACCGGATTCCACTCTTGTTCCAAGTATTTTATCCATTTTAGACAGCACGTCCCCTTTATTTACACTATACTTAAACCCCCCATTATTTGGCTGGTATCCTCCACTGTATCCTTCCCTGACACCGTGATATACATTGGCATAATTATCATTTACAGTTATCATGATAGCCTCCTGCGCAGCGTCCCTTACGCCATTTGCGATAATCTTTAGCCTATAAAATTCCAAAAATCCGCACATGATCAGCATCAATACCAATGTAATTGCAATAACAAACGGAAAAGAGGAACCACGCTTATCCTTTAAGCAGCAAATCAGACGCTTCATTTATGATATACCTCACTCTTTCCCGTAGCACTAGCCTTTAAAGTGATTGGGAAGGAACCCAAGTTTCCAAATAGCCCAAGATTCCGCTGTAACGTCAATTTTACAGTAATCTCCTGATTTAGTTGGATATTCCCCTTTTTTGACCACTCAACTTTAGGATTCAATCCTGTCCGTTCTCGTAATACCTGTTCCCGCCTGGTTGTCTCCGTTCCCACTCTTCCACTCATTTCAGCTTCCCGGCATAATTCTACTGCAAATGTATCTAATTGGTTTTTTGCTAAAAAAACTGGAAATACGCTGATGGCTAATGCAATTACCAACATGGCACACAAAACCAGTACGCAGATGTCTATATATCCCTCTCCACGATTAGTTTTTAATATTTTTTTCAAGTTCCTTTACCTCCTTTCATTTGGAGCTAGAACATGCCTCCTAATGACTTAATGATTTCAAACACGATAATTGCAAGGTACGTCAGTAAAAAGCACATCAGCATGAGAAACGAAAAAACCCTGATTTTAGGCGGTATCTTTTGGGCCTCACTTTTTAATTTCTGCAATTCAAGTTGTTTAAAATCATGAGCAAGCATCTGGAAATATACTACGCTGTTATCTCCACGCAGAACCCCTACCAGTCCCCTGACAACATCAGACAGCATTGGAGAGTTTAACCGTGCCTCAAATCGGGTAAGCGCCGCCTCATAACTGGATGACCTCATGTCTGCCACGAGTACCCCTAGCTCCTCTCCAAATTCCGCACCCGCATTCTTCCTGAAATTCTCCACCATTGAAAGCACATCACGGTTATTCTGCAGTTCCTGTTCCAGATTGGCAACAAAACGTGGCAATTCGTCTTCAATTGACTTTCTTTTTGACTTTAGCATCTCGTCTGCGCGCTGAATCTCCTTAAAATAAACCATGACCGCCAGAAATACTACAATTGGTGTCAAAAGAGGGAAAAAGATCAAACACGGAATAATACCAACCAACAGTAAACCGGCTTTTGTAAGTGCATATGCCTGATATACTTCCGGTGTCATTTTGATTCCGGTTGCTTTCAGCACATTTTTCATTCTGCTTTTCCGATACTCGTCCATTCGGATTACATGAGAAAGTTTCATGGCTCCCTGCAGCATAAACGCGTCTAACGCCGCCGACCCTTTTTTATTTTTTCTTACTGTATCCAACAATGCCTTTTCCGTCTTCATATATGGCACTTTTAATAGGTCCGCTGCTAGAAAGAACATTCCCAGGAAGAGAAATCCTCCAAATAGTAACAGTAATAACACTGACATCTTCCTACCTCCTGTATTCTATCGGTTTTGTAAGCCTGACAACAACCGCTGTAGATACAAAAATGATTGCCGCAGTAATGGCAAGTATCACCTGTCCCATCGGAGTATGCATCAAAGTATCATACCAGCTCTTGTTGAGAAAATAGAGAAGCGGAATATTACCAATCACAAAGATTGCCATTGTGATAAATTCTTTCCTCGGCTCAACAATTAAATATTCCAGTTCAGCGTTGACGATACGGATATCGCTTAATTTTGTTACGATTGGTGTCAAAGTTGTCTTCAAACTTCGGTCATACTGGCAATCACACAAGGCATCGCACCATTCCTGAAATACATCATTATCAATTTTCTCTCTCAACTCTTTGAGTGCTTCATGAACATCCGGATTTACTAAGTTAATCCGCACAATAAAGTCCTGGAATACCCTCTGAACTGGCGGATTCAAATACTGAATATTTTCCTCTATTGCTGTCAAAATGTCTTCTGTCCGCAAATATCCTGTAGTAATGACACTTAATGCTGTCTCCAGTTCTGCAGCCACATTTTTTTTATAATTACTGGCGGAGAGTATCACATACCAAAAAGGGAAGAACATAAATCCTACAGCCATCACCGGAGCCAGAAAAAAGTTTCCAATCATGATGGCCGCCGAAGCCCCCACAGTAAACAACACCAGGGCCGCCGCACAAATAACGGAAAACTGCTTTTCCCTTCCTGTCATTTTAAGTACCTGCTGTGCTTCGATGATTGCCTTTTTCAGAAATCTGGCTTTTTTCTTTTTTGTTGCCGTATGGATCTCATTTCGGATATTCTCCGGTTCTTTTGCCAGAAAGCCGAACAATCCGTCCGTAAATTCAATCGGTCGGATACCCAAAAGAAGAAATCCACCTGCTATCATTCCAAGGCAGGCGATAAGCTGTATACTTGTCAAAATTCCTCCCCTCCTTCTCCTTTTGAACGGAACCGATTAAGTGTTTCCATTGGCATCCCATTCTCTAACAGACGCTTATAAAGCCCGTCTGAAATGGAATTCATTACCCTGTGTTTCCCATTAACCACAAAATAATCCCCTTCTAACTGGTTCTCCGTGATTTCGTACTGATACAAAGGATGATATCTTCGTGTGCCGTCTGGCTTTATCTCACATTCCATGATCTCCATGATTACTCTTTGGCGGTTCTCTAACTGCTTACAAAAAACAATGATAGGATATGCTTCTGTCACGTACCCCATCAATGTATCATCTGACATATCCACGGCACGCTTACACAGGGACACCATACGGCGATATGTAGCCTCACACGAATTGGAATGAATGGTTGTAACCACCGCTACACCGGTTCTTGCAGCTTCCTGGGCGGCATTTGCTTCTGCCCCTCTCATTTCTCCGACAACCAGAATATCAGGGTTAAATCGTAATGCAATATCCAAAAGGGCAATCTGGTCAATTCTCTGCCTGTCATTTTCGCTGTCTCTTGTTAGGGTATGAACGACTGAATTTACTACCTGTCCATCATATTCCCTTACCAGATCCAGCTCACGGCTTCCATTCTCAATCGTAAATATTCTCTTTCTGTCTGGAATTGTGGTAAGCAGCCATCCGGCCACCGTGGTCTTTCCAGAACTTGTAGCACCTGCTACACACACCGAGATTCCATACCGGATACACTCACTCAAGAAGTCCAGCATCTCACCCGTGGCAGTTCCACCAGAAATAAAATCCTCTTTTTTCATACTTTGGGGATTTACGATTCTGATTGAGGCGGCAAGCCCTACCTCTTCATCTACAACCGGAGTTTTTAACACTGCTATACGGATATTTTTAGCCAATGTTCCAGTTACCACAGGGCTTGCATCATCAAGGATAGTCCCTGAAACATGGAGCATCCTTCGGATTACATTAATGGCATGAGAAGGGCTGTCAAAATGTTCCGTCAATTTTTCTGTCCTGCCACCGCTGTACTGGATTTCAATATCTTTCCAGCTATTAATGTCTATTTCTTCAACGCCCTCTCCAAAAATGTACTTCGTTAGAAAGGAAAACTCCGCCATTTCCGTATATAGATTATCAACAAGTTCCTGATTTGACATTCCCTGGACGGCAACCCGGTTTTCCTGGACATATTTTGTAATGTAGCGCTTCATTTGCCTTTTTACATCATCACTGTTTCCATTAGTCAAAAGAGAACTGTATCGGCTGGCAATATGTTCCTGTACCTCCTGCAGAACCGTTGCAAAATCTTTTCCCTCCACGGCTGCGAAAAAGAGGTCATCTGCACTCTTATTCACCACTTCTGCCGGTTCTCTTATAACTGGCTCCGCCGGGGCAGCCGCCTGTGCCGGCATAAGTTCCTGCATCCGCGAACCCCACTCTGAATTTTTACCCTCGTTAAATACTCCTCGCGTCTTTCTTTCCCCTAACATCCATATACCTCCTCAACAATCTTGTCTATTTCATTATTAAAGCCACGGCTTTTCTTCCCTTCCAGACCAGCCAGCAAATTTCCGGCCATCCCCTGTTCTGTGACCTCGGAAGCAGATGGGATTTGAAAACTAACTTTTCCAAGCACCTGTTCCATGTGGTTAATGGCTTCCTGCCCTTTGATGTTATTGATTGTTTTTAAATGCCTTTCCACTTTCCATTTTGGTTCCTGTAATAGTGGTAACTGGCTTGCCAGATAACTGATAGATTTAAGATCGCAGTTTACCATCTGTAGAACAGCATCCGCTTCCATTAGAGCAACTGCCGATAAAATATCATTGGAGATATAACTACTACAGTCAACAATTATATATGAGGATAATTCTCTCAGTCCTGTAAGAAATTCCAAAGCCTGTTCCGCTTCATAGGGGGCATAGGTGTATTCATTTTCCCCTCGTAACATCCCAAGCATTGCCAGATACTTTATTTTTTTATGGACGATGCAGTTTTCTTCTATCAATCCTTTCGTGACATGGGGCGCTGCCAGCACATTGCCAAGAGACCATATATTTTCTAACTCGTCCATAGGGCAGATACAGGGAATCATGGGTAAAGTCATATCAGAAAGCACAAGTATCACATTTTTCTTCTTTTCTGCCAGATGCTTTGCAATCTTCACTGATACCGTAGTTTTTCCGCACCCTGGACTCCCCCAGACAGCCAGTATCTGGGCCTGACGTTTTCCCACATCATGCTCTTCCTTGCTTTCAGGCTGATTTGCACGCTTTTTGCCTTTAAAGTTCAGCATTTATTCTGCGCCCCCTTCTATCTGCTCTTCGGGCTGTCCAGTTTCCGGTTCTGCCGCCTCCGTTTCCGGCGGGTAAAGTTCCTGCAAAGCCTGTTCCTGCTCTGCAATAAACTTCGCTGCATTTTCTTTTGTTCCCCTGTATACGAGCGATATGTGCAGGTTCCCGTCCTTCTCCATCATGGCAAGTATCCTGCTCTGTTCAGGTGTTGCCAAAAGTGTCACCGTGCTGGGCAGTTCCTTTTCCTCCGGGTCTTCTTCTCCTGTGTTGGCATCATAGCCACTGCCTGCAGTTACAGCAATGACTTCGACATATTTGAGTTCGGGAGGAATCACTGTTTCGCCCTGTTTTTGGTAATCCGGTGCGATAACAGATACAATATCACCAGATTTGAGTTTTCCGGATAGCCCCGTTGCAAAGGACTTTACTGACACGGATATGGCCTGTTTCTCTCCTGAAAGATTATATAAGTATGCATTTTCCGCAGCCGGTTCGTCTGCGACCTTACTGTTGATGATATAATCACCTGGAGCCATATCCGCAGACGCATACTTCCCAATGACATTTTCTTTATTTTTTATTACCTCTGATGGGAGGTTTAAACTACCCACTTCAACAGTCCTGACCATATCCCCAGTGATTTTATCCCCTATTTTTATGTTCTTTACTACCCGCACAATTTCAACTTTTTTACTGATTTCTTTATTGAACAGTGGGGTGATGCAAAAGCAGATAAGCAGTGATGCCACAATGCAGATCACGCCCAGCACAGTACGGCTTTTTAATATTTTCATATTTATATCCATTCCTTTCGATTAAATCAAAATTATCGTTTTAAATGCGGCAGGGGAAACCTGCCGCCAAGACTACCTCACAAAGTATCTCTTTTTCCTACGGCACCTGTAAAACGCCAGGACAGCCCCCACCAAGGTAATTGGAGCCGCTACACAAATACAATAAAATGTCCTTTTTTTCATTCCATCCTCCTATCCAATCAAATACCCCGCTACACACCCAACCGATAAAAATGGGACTAACGGCACTGCGATTACCTGGGTTTTCTTGCATATTTTCACTATTACGGAATAAGCAAGTACCAATGATAATCCCACAATAGTTGCAAATATTCCTGCTGAAAGCCCCATAACAAGCCCTGCGGCCGCCATCAATTTAATATCACCGCCCCCCATTCCTCCACAAAAAACTGCTGCGAGCAGAAATGGTATTGCAATGAAAATCCCCCATAACTGTTCTGGACGAAAAGAAATAGCGGCACTTAATGCAATTAGCATACACAACAGGTCCGGCACAACTCTTTTCTTTAAGTCCGTGACCGATGCAGCCAAAAGCAACAGTAAAAATACAATGGCTTGAACTGCCCTTCTATCCAGCATAGTTAAACATTTCAGTGATACGCCTTGTTAATGTTGGGAGCACTGTATCACCGAACAACGCATACAATCCTGCCAGAAGCAGCGCTCCGATCACAACGGCCATTAAAATTTTGAGTAGGCTAGGCTCCCAGCGCCTTACCGCTTCACAGCGGCAGGTTTCCAAAAGCCCGCCCCCGAACCGGACTTACACCTCTCGATGTATCCGGCTCTCCATTTATCTATCAGTCTAATTCTCCAGCATGTAAACTATCGTGACACTGCACGCACAATGCAAGTGTCTTACGTTTTCGGGCTATCATCAGCCGTTCCCACCGCTTTTTCCCCTTTAAGTCTTTGAGCTTTTTCACATGATGGATTTCAATCTTCACGTTTTCAGCTCCGCACCACTCACAATGTCCCGCTTTTAAACGGGAAATCAGACTGGTCGGGTTATTATTGCGGTACACTTTCGGAACGTTATCGACCTCCGGTTTTGCAATACCTGTTTTCACTTTCTTGAAGCCGTCCTCAAAATAGTACAGTATCTTTTCACCTTGTTTTGTCTGGTATTTTACACCAAAGTGCTTGTAACCGTATTTCTTTCGGACACCGCTGATATGGAGCTTGTATTTTGCCCCAAAAGTTTTAAACATGCTGAATTTCATCACATAATTAAAGTGGCCGAGGACGCTCGCATTGTCTGCGATTTTGTAATAATTATAAAGTCCTCTTACTTCAGCATTGTATTGCTGCACAATTTCAAGGTCATCATTGCTGATTAGATAGGTTCGGTGGACAGGATTAAATAGTTCCTTTCCGTTTTGATACCTGATTTCGAGAGCCTTATAATCCATGAGCTTTTTCTGCCATTTTTCACGGGGAACATACAGTTTTACCTTGCCGCTTCTGGCACGCCTTGTATAGCCATTTTTATCTTCACGCAGACTTTCATTGTCTGACACAAATATATCATAGCTAAGAAAATGGGCCATATCACGGGCATTCGTTATCAGCGTTTTTTCCTCTGACAATTCCAGTTTCAAAGTTTCTGACAGAAACCGTTTGATATCTGCCTTGATTTCCTCTGCGTCCTGCTTACTGCCTGTTACTCCACACAACCAATCATCTGCATAACGCACATAAAACAGACGCCGGTATCCGCTGTCCTGCGGATTAGAGTATTCGCATTTCAACATTTCGCTTCGGATAGCATGAATCCTGTCATTTGCTGCTTTCCGTTCTTCTGCCGTCATATCTGCCCATTTATCCTTTGCGTATAACTTATACCGCAGATATTTAAGCTTCTGTTCCCACCTTGCGTATTCTTCGGACTTCTGACGCTTTTTTCCACACTCAAACTCTTTCATGTAAATTTCCATGTATCTGTCCAGTTCGTTCAGATATACGTTTGACATAATTGGACTGATAATCGAGCCTTGTGGAGTGCCGGAATAGGTATTATGAAATGTCCAGTCCTCCATATATCCCGCTTTCAGAAATTTCCATAACAATGCAATAAAGTATTCGTCATGAATACGCCTGCGCAGAATATTTATCAGTACCGTGTGGTCGATGTTATCAAAAAATCCGCAGATATCGCCCTCTATGAACCATTTTACACCGGTGAAAGTGCCTTGTATCTGCTGCAAAGCTGTGTGGCAGCTTCGGTTCGGACGGAACCCGTGTGACAAATTGGAAAATGTCGGCTCATAAATGCTCTCTAATATCAGCCGCACGACTTCCTGCACCAGCTTATCATCAAAGGATGGAATACCCAAAGGGCGTTTTTTCCCATTCTTTTTCTCAATGTAAGTGCGCCGTGCGGGATTCGGCTGATAGCTGTGGTCTTTCACTTTTTCTATCAGCTTTCGTATCCTGTCCATGCCCATACCGTCTATGGTTTTCCCGTCTGCTCCTGCGGTCATGTTCCCCTCGCTGGCATAGATATTCTGATACGCCAGAAGATAGAATTCCTCATTATACAGATTCCGGTACAAGCGTTCATAATGATACCCCTCATTACCTGCTTTTGATTTCAGACTGTTTAACACATCAATTGGATTTCTCAATGCCTCACACACCTTTCCTTTCTTTGTATTAAGAGATAAACTGCCGCCCTTCGCCATGTGCATGGCTTTCCCATACTCGGACTACTACGGCGGCTCCGTTGCCGTGCCGGATATTCAGCGTCATCTTTCTTGAGCTTTTAGGTCTTGAAATTTCTCACCTTGCGGCATTACGCATAGCTTAAAAAGCGTTCCGGTTTAGGCAATCTCCGTTTAGACGGTTAGAACACGGCTTGCCAGATTGTCGGATAGAATATTCGTCCTTTTCCATTTATTATGGCTGGTCGGTGCAAATATCACGGACTGCCGTGCCAGCGATCTACACAGCTCCTGCACCGCCTGACACCTAAACTATCGTGTGCCAGGGACTCGACTATGACCCCTCGGACTATTCATAAAGCAATCAAGCCTTTATCCTCATATCTGACCTTTCCCCTTGCCATTCAGTCGCAGCCTTGATAGTTAGGCTGACTTATGACGTTACCAACATGCTACGCTCCCTGTCCGGTTTCCCTTTCAGATAAGTTGGTTGGAGAGGATTGTGGGTATAAAACCCGGATATTTTTCAATCCCTGCTTTGCTAAAGCAGATTTTCTAACCGTCCGCGTTCGTAACAACATTGTGCTGTTGTTACGCCCTTACGGACGCACTGGCTGTATCCACAAACCCCTCCGCCTTATTGTTTTTCAACGCTGCTTTTACCTTCATTCCCTTTTCGATTAAATAATCCTTCATTTTCGCTTTCATTCATTGACCTCCTGGTTTAATTGTTTGATAAAAAATAAAAAACGAGCTGAAGATCAGCCCATTTACTTATGTGTCTTTCTTCACAGGTTATAACTACATCCCGCATCTTACCGAAACATTCAGCGGTTCACCCTGTTACTTTTATTTTTTATTGGGGGATTTAAAAACACCCGTAATTCATCACTACATGGCACGTACTGCTTTCCATTTTCCTCACAGACAAATATATCGAATACTTTTCCGCCCGCAGCTTTATAAAATTCCTCATAATTATACGGATATTTTTTCCACGGTTCGTCATATGACATGAATCCAAGGTCACGGTCCTCCCGTGTCTTAAACACACGCGTATAAAAGTCTCCGTCCTCCCCATTAAATTTCCGTAGAGGATAAAAATGGTATCCTCCATACTCAAATCTTATCCTATCCACGATTTTTCCCTTTCTATCAGCATGCTTGTTCTGGCATCTCTTTAATTTGGGGCTGATCACGAATCCGGTTCACATTCACTTCCTTTCTACCAATCGGCAAATATAATCCAAAGGCTATTTCATTTCTATTTATCTTATTGTCACCTTTATCCGCTGTAAACTCGCAGATTACAACAGTCCTGCTTATTGGGATTGATATTTTCCTGCCAATAACGGTAATGCTCTGTAACGTCCTCACATACCGTTACTTCCGGTATTTTTATTCTTTTCAATATTTCCAATTTATCTTCCAAGGGCAGATGTACATATCCTCCCTGTTTCAAGTTGTATCTGCTGAAATCTACATCCTTTAACCAGCCTTTAATCCAACTATTTACCCGCAGGAATTCCACCACACACCGATTTATCCCCAAGGAATTCAACATATTGAAATCCATGAACTCCTCAATCAATGGACTCAGCCTGATTGAAACGTCATATCCTTCATCCTGTAACTTTCGTATTGCTTCTATGCGTTTAGTGGGTATGCTTGCTTTTTCATAAGTCAAGGCTCTGGCATCGTCCAAAGTAGTAACCGTAATCTGGATATGCGCCAGTCTTTTATCCAGTATCTCCATATATTCCGGTTGTGCAATCATATGGGATTTGGTTACGATCAGATACCCAATACCGCATCGGTTCATTTCTCTGATTGTCTCGTATGTAACACGATGCTCAGCCTCAAAAGGTTGAAAACAATCTGTCATTCCTCCCATGCGTATAATGGTTCCCTGCGGTATCTTCTGAATCTTTCTTTTGATTTTAGCAATATCAGCAATACTCGGCTCTGATGGATTCCAAAATCCACGAAAAGAAAGAAGGGAACGTGCATAACAATAATCACAATTATGTTGGCAGCCACATCCATAGGTATCAAGACGAACGCTATATTGGCATTTATCCCCTTCATTTCCCTTTACTTGCTTATAGAAACTTTTATATTCGCTTCTTATCCCTCCTTCAAAATCCCTACACTATTTATATCTTTATGTAATTTAGAAATGAAATTTTATCCCTTGGATTGCGGGGAGCAGTACCGCCCTGCTTTCTTCTGGTAAAGCATCCAGAAATGTTCTTTACACTACCCCGCTTCATTTAATTTCATCCCATCACACACGCAAAAAAAGCAGGCTGACGAATCAGCCCACCGAAATAATACCCATTATTCAATATTTGCTATTTGCAAATATGTATTTACTTTTGCCATTCCCTCCTCTATCACGTAGATTATCAGCCCGAATCGCTGTATTATTTTCTACAATGTTTTTTCTCCCATACCTTCTAAATCGGGAAAAACCAAATGGCATTCGCAATCACCGTAGATTGCCTCCCTACATACCGGACACTCTTCAATATCACAGCCAAAATGGTGAAAACTCTCAAATGGTGCTAAACAGTCCGGACAGCAATCATCATCACCAAATACTCCCTCAAACCGCTTCTCTGTCCCAAACCTGATACGCGGATAGCTTTTCCCGTTACAATCGCATATTCCTACTTTACAGCCCACACGATTCAGCATTTCTTCGCCACAAATCTCACAACTAGCCATTATTTTTCCTCCCTGAATTTTTAGGATGGAGTTCCCATGTCTACTAAAAGCATGAAAATATGAAATGCAAACAAAAACATACAACCTATTACTTTGACACTGAATGATGCAATTTTCAATATAACATAAACAAATCCAAGTAACAATTTTCCTACAAATTTTATCATAGCACATAATATCATCATATTCAATTTTCTCCTTCGTCTTCAAATTCAGAGAATGAACTATAGAAATCAAGCAGATTAAAATCCTTTTCCGTTGCCTTTTCTGCTGGCTCACTCTCACTTTTGGGTTCCTGATCTTCTTTGGTTTTCATGTCTCTCTCGGTAACTGCAGGAATGGTAGTAGTCTGCATTGACCCCAACACGTCTTCCAAGGCACATTTCGTCAATTCACGGAAGTAATCCTCATGCTCTCGTATATTTGACAGGGTACTTTCCAGTTTCTCATATTCCGCTTTTTGTTTCAGATATTCCGTATAATGAATTACCGCCTCAACGATATAGTCATTTTGAGAAGCAAACAGTTCCCGATTGTACGCTTCCAGACAGGTTAATGCCTGGAAATGTGCCGGGTTATTTTTATAAAGCCGAAGCGTTGTAACATACTTATCGTCCATTTATGGCCTCCTTAACCGGCCATGTTCTGCCTGGCCTTCCATATACTCTTTAAGGTTTCTTCATATCCTCTTGCATTCGCATGTATATCTGGAATACAAATTACGTCCTTACCCTCATTATCACCAAAATTTTGCATGATTGAGGCCCCTCCGCCCATAAAGATTATTTTTTCCAAATGCAGATTGTACCCATGCTTCTTTATCAAATTATAAATGTATTCCGTATATTTGTTCAATTCCCTGCGGATTACACGAAGATATGTTTCGTCACCTGCATAAGTACCTGTCCGCATAATCGTTTCAATGATATATGGTTTAGCCTTTTCCCCAAATTCAGCCATTAATGCCTCGTTTACATTGGATATACACTTTATTGTGCCCTTATTATCTATAATAGGCTGTGCTCCACTGGGCCGCATATTTTCTATTGGAACTCCGTCAACGGTTCCTCCTCCGATATCTACCAAAAGACAAGATTTTCCCTGTGTCTCTGCCAAGATATCCGTGATTGCGGCAAACCCTTGCATATATACGCTCACGCCTTCCAGAAATATATTGAACTCCTCTCCCTGATAACGGAAAGACAACTCCCTTTCCCTGCCCAAATACTTCCTGAATGCTTTCATTTGTGATTCATACCACCGTGGCGGTAATCCTGTAGCCATTCTGACAGCCGCCTGATTCTTACCTCTGGCTTTCAATTCAGAAGCAAGTGACGCCAATGTGAGGATATAGTAATCATCGTCTACTGTTTTATCAATTTTTGTATCAACGTCTTCCCTACTGCCGCCGATTGAGTAATACTTTCCCTTAAATTCTAAAGTCTGATTTAGATTACTGGGTTTCACCTTATTCTGTGTCACCGTAGACAAAAATGCTGTATTTGCCGTTTTCATCTGTCTGTTACCATGGTCGATTCCAAGTATTTCTCTATCCATTATGACTGTTTCCTCCTTATGTTTAATATTCTCCAGCATGTTCCAAAAGTTCGACTTCTTCAACCGCTTCTCCGAAGCCTTCTTCATCTTCCCAATCTGGCACATGTTCCTTAAATGTAATAACAAGATTTCCCTTGTCGTTGTTCTCAAATCCTACATAATCATCTTTTGATTCTTTTCCTAACTGCAATAACTCAATGATTTGGTCAATTTTATACATTTTCATCGTTTCTACCTCTTCTATATGCCATAACGCAGTTTAACGGCTTCCAGAAAATATTTTGCATAGGGGCAGTCAAAGATTTCTCCAACTGCATAATCCGAGCTGACTCCCCCTATACAATACCCTTCTTCCGAATCATCCCGTTTCACTTCCTGTGAAAATCCTGTATAGAGGTTTATCGCCAGCCGTGTCACCTTCACAGAAGCGGAGGTCTGCCACCCGGCAAATAAAACCAAGGGATTCACCTGTAAAGTTTTCTGATCCACAATTTTTGAAAAAGCAGCTCTTGTCTTGTCACAGATACCAAGGGTATATATCATAGCAATTTCTTCACTGTCTTTGCGTGAATTTGGAAGTTCCCGCACCTTTTCACGAAAGAAGCGTTCATGTGCTTCATCGGCAAATATTATATCCATTACCTCCAATTTGTTAATGTCAAACATACATTTCCTCCACTTCTTATTTGGCAGTTATAGTTCCTGCAGGATAGATTCAATATTCTCGTTAAATATCTTTTGCAAGATTAAAATGACTTTGTAGGAGGGTTTTTGCTGCCCGTATTCAATTCTCTGATATGTACGGAGGCTGATCCCCAGCTTGTCCGCTAATTCCCACTGCGTCAAATCCTTCGCTATGCGTAATTGTCTAACCCTAGTTACTGTTCATCACCCCCTTTACACATGCATGTTCAGGGGAGAATCACCATTCATCACCACTTGATTCATAACGGAATTGCTTAATGTGTATGTGGCATTATATAAGGCGGTTAGCAATACTGCCCGCATATTCCTGATTTTTGTTTTTGTCTCTGACAGACTGTTTAAAATAAACTGTATTCTAAACATATCCAATTTCCAGAATACTGACTTAACAATGGCTGTAGGCTTTTCTTCCTGGTTAATGCGAATCGTATCCTTCGTTGAAGTCAGTACGTCAACTGCAACTCCCACGAGTTCATCCAGACGATCCACATCATAAGGGCGATCAATACATATCGCATCATATCCAATCTTTTCCCTAAATGCCTGCAACGTATTCTGATAGGATTGGACTGGATTAGTATAATCTATAGTTGAAATATCTGTGGTAATATCTGTATTTGTCTGCCTATTGCCAGATAGTGCTGTACCTTCTGAAAAGTGACACCTGTTATTATGCGGCGTGACAGGTATCTCTTTTTTGGGGGACACCCTCTCCCTTTTTTTGGGGACACCCCCCACTCCAAAGGCTGCTATCTCGCTATTATTCACTGTAAAGCACTGTTCTTCAATCATTTCCTCCGCAATATCTTCCCCCCTGTCTCCCATTGATGGGATAGGGGGCGCATAACAGCGCGGATATGTTAATTCTTTCAGCCTTTCTACGATCAACTCAATATACAGTACATTATTTACAACAAGTCCATTCAAGTTGATTGTCCTAAATACTCTCTTTATCACACCAAGTTTCTCTAAAAAAATGATTGCATTTGTAGCTTCTTTTTTGCTTAGACCAAACTGCTCTGCTATTTGCTGATAACTCCGTTGGAGAAGGTCCGCTTTGAATTTTTTACGAATGGCTGTAATCTGCCCGGTACTTTCGTCCCTCAATTCAGTTGGACGATACCAGTAAACAATATCCGAGAGTATGACAATAGCGGTCAAATGCGGTTTGCCTGTTTCCTTTACAATCGTTTTATACCATGCCTGCGGTGTAATATTGCCGGTAATACTGATTTCTGCGCTTGCATCTACAATCGGATTTCCTGTTGTATATTCCCGCATTCTCTTCACCTGCCTTTCTCTTCAAGAGACACACAGATGGAACGTAATCTTTCGTCAGATCTCTTTGATATTACAGCCGAGGCAATACATACAACCGCTGATAAACCAACAAAAAAACAAATACCAATAAATACTATCTGCATACCCTTTTCCTCCTAAAACGCATAAGAGGACTAAGGTCAGCTAACAAAGTCGCTTCACTTAGTCCTCTATATTCATTTATTTTATCAGCGCTGTTCTCCCGAAAGAGAGTCTTACTTCGGACGAAGTAAAAGAAAAGGATATTTTGGAATAGAACTAAGTATAAGCAGATCCCAAACCACCCGTCTGCGACCCCGATCCTAAAAAATATCCCACTCTTTGGAAAACGACACTGGATTTTTAATGAAAAAGCAGTTCGATTGTGGTATAATAAATTAAGACCAAAGTAGCCGCAAACCCTTGATTTTATTGGGTTCCTTGCTAACTTGGTCTTATTATAACACGGTCACCCGCGCCGTTCTCACCGACGAGGGCATGGATCTCACCCTTTTTGATCTGCAGATTGACATTATGGTTTGCCACAACGCCGCCCGGATAGACTTTTGTGATGTTCCGGGCCTCTAAAATGATCTCCTGCTCCATTGTTTCCTCCAAGTAAGGCATCTTTGTCTGCCTGTGAAAGTGGTTCCTGTTCGTAACTGCCTGAATCGCAAATATATTGCAAATGCGGGCATTGGACGGCACCCGCGTAAATGTAAAAATCTCCTGCGATTCGCGGGTAGATATGGGGCGATGGACGGCCCGTTCCCCAGAGTTTCCGGAGGACCAGACGATTCCAACGTCCCCTATATCTCTCCGCATGAATACAGGAGATAAATACTCGCTGCCCCGACATGCCTCTTCTTGTTTTCATTGACATGAAAACAAGAAGCTATGGGCGTTTACTGAGCTCCGTTGATGATTCCCTTCAGAGTTGCCTCATCCATGCCATAAGCGGAATCAACGGTAACCTCACCTGCGAGCAGCTTCTCTTTTGCATCCTCAACGGCTTTCTTTGCATCCTCAGATACTGCAGACTGATAAATATCGTTGTCAGCAAGGCCTACAACGCCGTCCTCGATACCGAGGATCTGGTACTCACCATACGGAAGTGTTCCATCAACTGCCTTCTCAACTGCATTGTAGATGCTGTCGCCAACGCCCTTGATCGCGGAAGAGATGATGAAGTTTGCCTCGTCCTTGCCCTCGTAAGCAAGTGCCTGGTCGGAGTCAACGCCGATGCAGTACTTCTTGCTTTCTGCTGCTGCCTCGATAACACCTACGGATGCCGGACCTGCTGCTACGAATACAACGTCAGCGCCGTTGGAGTACTGAGTGATTGCAAGCTCTTTTGCTGTTGCGGAGTCAACATAGGAACCAACGTAGGAAACAAGTACCTTCACATCCGGATCTACGAACTGAGCGCCCTCGATGAAGCCGACTGCAGAGTCGTTGATAACGGCTGCTGTATCCTTTGCGCCTACGAAACCGATCACGTTGTCCTCGTTTGCGTATTCCATATCGGACTTTGTCGCACTTGCTGCAAGAACGCCTGCAAGGAATGCGCCCTCGTTCTGCTTGTAGCTCATGGAATATACGTTGCTTAAATCACCAAGCGTGTAGTCAACATCTGTATCAAAGATGATGAACTTCTTCTCCGGGAACTCCTGAGCAACCTTCTCTGTGATCTCCTTCATATCCCAGAGACCTGTGATGATAAGGTCTGCATCGGACTCACAAGCGTCTAACATGGAACCTTCAAACTTTGTCTTGTCGCTGCCCATCTCGACCATGTTTACTTCAACCTTATCGCCAAGCTCAGCCTCAAGCTTTTCCATACCAGCCTGTGCGGAGTCGTTGAATGCCTTATCGCCGAAGGAGCCGGTAACAAGAAGTGTTACTTTTAACTTCTCGCCGTTTGTCTCAGCCTTTGCTGCCTCTGCAGTTGTCTCAGCAGCTGCTGCGGTTGTCTCGCCTGCTGCTGCAGTTGTCTCGGTCTTGCTCTCGCTTGCGCATCCAAACAGCATGGAAGCTGCCATCGCCATTGCAAGTGTGCTGCATAAGAATTTCTTTTTCATAATTAGTTGTTCTCCTTTTCGTAAAAAGTTGATTTATTCAAACTATCCAGAGTTTCCAGATAATTTTTCTTGTTCATCACTGGCTTGAACGCCGCTTTGATCTTCCACGCGGACGCACCGCCATCGGATAAGAGATCTGCCACGGTATCTGCGAAATAATGCGCCGGGACACAGTATGCCTGCTCCGGATCCGCCGTCTTAAAATCTTTTCCGTGGATACTGCCCTCAAATCCGGCAACACCGATCTCAACGATCGGCCACATGAGGGATAAGTCTCCCATATCTCCGGAAGCGAAGCCGTGAGTTCCCTGGGCGATCATGCTCTCGTCGATATAATCTAAAATGTGTTTCTTCACAAGCTCTGTCAGGTTCTCGTCCTGATGGAGTGGGAAATAACCCGGTGTATCCTGGATCTCAAGATCACAGTTGATCGCAAGTGCTCCGGCGCGGATCGCACGGGTCACTTTCGCGTTTGTCTCAAAGATCGCCGGAACTGTCTTCGCCCGGACATACATCTCAAGCTGTGTTCTTCCCGGAACCGTATTGACGGACTGACCGCCTTCCGGCACATAGAAATGGACGCGGATCGCATCATCTGCGCGGAAGGTCTCTCTCAGGAAATTGATTCCTGTCATGGCAAGGTTTACCGCGTTGAGCGCATTCACACCGCCTTCCGGGTTTGCGCCTGCGTGGGACGCTTTACCGGTGAAGATCGCACGCTTCATGATAAAGCCGTTTAAGCTGGAGCCGATCTCCGCATGATACTTTGTCATGTCGATGCCCATAGCGTGGCAGGATAACATGATGTCCACATCATCAAAAATGCCTGTTGCAATCATCTCCTGTTTTCCTGACGGGTGGGAGATCTTTCCTTCCTTAATAAGTTCCTTGCGGTAATCCATGTCGCAGAATTCCTCCGCCGGTGTCACGAGAAGTGTGACCTTTCCGCAGAGATCCTTTAACATACCGGAATCTTTAATTGCTAAGAATAAGCTCATCATAACGCCCAACTGACCGTAGTGGCCGCAGGTATGGGCTGCGCAGCTGTCCTCACTGGCGTACGGATGTCCGAAGGTCGGAACCGCGTCGAATTCCGTGATCAGGCCGATATTCGGCCCCGGCTTTCCGGAATCTAAGACTGCCCGGATTCCCGTGTACGCGACATCCTCATGCGGAATTCCCGCCTTGTCGAGTGCCTCGATCGCCTTTTTTCTTGTTCTGAATTCCTTAAATCCAAGCTCCGGATGACAGTAAATATCTTCGCTCATTGCGATGATCTCCGGAAGGATCTGATCTAATGCTTCATGAACTGATTTCATGGTGTTTCCTCCTTCACTATACCTGTGCGGGCCGGATGCAGAGCCCTTCACCGGCAGTCCGCCTGAAATACCCTGGGAGTCCCCATTACACAAAAAAGGTCTGCAAATGCAGACTTTTTAACGGGTTACTCAGGCAACTAATGAGTCAGTATAGTGCAGAAAATATCATAACGAGTTTTATGGGCAGATGTCAAGATTTTTCTATGATTTTTCGACAGTTTTTAGAGGTATTCCGCTCATCGGAATATATATCATGTGTACTTATAAGTACTTGTTCGATATGTTAATAAATGACATATTAACAGAAAAAGCGCCGTTTTCAATATCAGAAAGCGGGCTATCGCTTTAATCAATATTTTATGCCCCGTACATCCATGTCGGAAGTGCCAGACAAATCTGAGGGATATATGTGATAAACTGTAAAATGATATAAAACATAATAATGTAAGGAACCGTTGCTTTACAAATCCGCTCAAATGGTACACTCGATACTTTTGACAGTACATAGAGCACCATACCCACTGGCGGTGTTAAAAGACCGATCATAAGATTTAAGATCATGATAATTCCAAAATGGACAGGATCTACTCCAAACGCAGTTACGACAGGAAGGAATACTGGTGTCAGGATAATAATGGATGGAGAGGAATCCATGAACATTCCGACAAAAACAAGGAATACATTGATCACAAACAATGCCATATATTTATTGTCTACATAGGTAAGGAAGAGGTTCGCAACCATCTGCGGGAATCTCTCAAAAGAAAGGATGTAACAAAAGATTGTTGCACCGCAGACGATCATCATAACGGTACATGTTGTCTCGCTGGCTTCCTTTAATGCTGCAAGCAGCTTTTTTAATGTCAGTGTGCGATAGAAGAATCCGAGGAAAATCGCGTAAAATGTTGCGATAATTGCTGCCTCTGTCGGTGTGAAGATACCGGCAAGAATTCCCCCGAGAATAACAACTACGGTCAGAAGCGACAGAAATGCTCTTCTGAAAGAGTGAAACAATGCCCTGAACCCACACCACTCTTCTTTTCGGTAACCACGTTTTTTGCTGATGATGTATACCATGACACACATTGCGATTGCCATGATAGCTCCAGGAACTGCTCCAGCCATAAAAAGGCGTCCAATAGAAACAGATGCTACTGTTCCGTATACAACTGCCGGAACGCTCGGTGGGATGATCGGTCCTACAAGGGAGGACGCTCCTGTAACTGCCAGAGAGAAATCATCATCGTAACCAGCGTCGTGCATGGCCTTTAACTCGATAGCGCCAAGTCCTCCGGCATCCGCGATCGCTGCTCCGGACATTCCGGCGAATACTACAGACGCCAGAATATTTGCATGTCCCAAACCGCCGGTGATATGTCCGACCAGCTTACCGCAGAAATCAAAGATACGATCTGTAACTTCACCGCTGTTCATCAGGTTTCCTGCAAGAATGAATCCTGGAACCGCAAGAAGTGTGAATGTGTTCGCGCCCTCCGTCAGTCTCTGCACAACCATGATGAGCGCCATGTTGTTTGTCATAAAGTAGATCGTTCCACTGCAAAGCAGACAGAAAGCGATCGGGCATCCAAGGATCATTAATAATAAAAAGCTTACTAACAACGCTGCCATACTACTGTTCCTCCTTCACATAGCGTGCCTGATATCCAGGCCAGTCAAAGATTGCGTACAAGGCGTCGACAGTCCACTGAATGGCCATCATGAAGATTCCCACCGGTGCTGCAATATACTCGATTCCAAGACTGATACCCAATGTAACTGCCTTTAATTTACTCTGCGACAAAAAGATCTTATACGCATTTGGAAGAAGAATAAAACACGTCGCAGCAATGGTAATGCTGACAATGATCTGCACGATGCGTTCCACCGACTTAGGAAGCATTCCCGTCACCACAGTCATCCGAACATGAATATGGCTTCGCCCGCACCAGGCAGAGCCCAGAAGCGCAATCCACACAAACATGTATCTTGCCAGCTCTTCCGACCAGGTGAGTGGATGCTGGAACAGGTAACGTGCTCCTACTTGTGCAAGAAGATCCACACACATTGCGGACATCAGAAAAATAATAACCCATTCATTCAGTTTGTTAAATTTGTCATACCATTTATTGATCTGGTTTATAAACTGTTTCAAAATAGATCCCCTCCTTGTATTGTTCTCTTCAACTCATACTGCCTTTTATCTTGATCTGTGTATATGTCCTGCGTTCCCTCCCTTTTCTTTGCATTTTCCAGCTTATGCTGTGATGTTTATTTTGTATTCTTTATGAATGCAATAGATATATCACGATATTTATAGGCATATTATACATATTTCCTCTTAAAAAGCAATAAGTTTTATGCATAATATACGCGTTATTTCCATTGTCATCTGCTAACTTAACGTATTCTTAGCATGCCGCTTACTGTCACTGCCGCCGCAACCTCTTTCAGATACATAAACATTACAAAAAAGCCCTCTGGTAATCCCAAAGAGCTTTCTGTTTGTCTGTTATATTCGATTGTGTTTTCGAGTATACTATAATTCTCTCATCTTCTGAACCCATGCGCCGGTCTCGTTCAGCACCGTCTCAAGAGATGGGAGATTGAAACACTCGAAGGATGCATACTCGGAGTATCCCGTATTCTTCACCATCTTAAGGATAGCGGCAATATCCGTATGACCATAGCCCGGGAACATACGGTTAGAATCTGCCAAATGAATATGTTTTAACTTATTTCCCATGATCTTGATGCTACGCTCGTAACCAATATCCTCAATATTGGCATGAAACAGATCCCAGAGAATTCCGACACAGTCAGGATTACCCAGTCCATTGTCAATAAATTCAACAGTCGCCTCCGCAGAGTTTAATAATGCAGTCTCATAACGGTTAATGGCCTCAAGGCAGATTGTCACGCCTTTCTTATCTGCATATTCGATGATTGGCTTCATAGCTTCTGCAAGTTCTTTCAGGTCCTTATCCATTGTCGTCTGGCTTCCAAGTCCTCTCATAAGTCCCATAGTCACCTTGCTCCCCAGAATCTTTGCCGCATCGATATGCTGCATAAACCTCTCCTGAGTCTTCTTCGTGACATCTGCTGGAACACCGATCAAAGATAAGCCCTCAAGTCCACGAGCCTGTCCTGTGGACAGAGTAGAGCAGCCAAGTCCTCTCTGATCCAATTCATCCTTAATTTTTGCTACATCAAGGTTATTGTAATTACTGATGCAGAGTTCCGCACCATCGAGATGATTTGCTTTCATCCAGTCCAGACCTTTTAAATAATCCGCCGGAGAGAACGAAGAAAATATCGTGTCATACTGTAATGTAACGGTTGCGCTGAATTTCATGATCACTGCCTCCTAAACTCTTTCATTTTATAAAGTAACACCATCACGAAAAATGGATATTTCTCTATATCCATATTCCTCGTTCTTTGTATGATGCCGTCCACTGGCAACTTCCAACATCTCATGGAATAACTCTTTTTCCACTTCTTCAAAGCTCTTTCCTTCCAGAACACCTCCGGCGTTGAAATCAATCCAGCCAGTCTTTTTCTCTGCGAGAGCTGTATTGGAAGAAATCTTGATCGTAGGCACAAAAGCTCCAAATGGATTTCCGTTTCCGGTCGTAAACAGAACTATATTTGCTCCGCTTGCTGTCAGATTCGTGACAGACACCGCATCATTTCCGCTTCCGATCAGGAGACTCAGGCCCCTTTTCTTAACCTGATCACCATAGTAAAGCACATCTACCACTGGTGCGGAACCGCCTTTCTGGATGTTTCCGAGAGACTTATCCTCATCCGTGGAAATTCCGCTTCTGATGTTGCCCGGACACGGATTTCGATCGATGGGTTGACCATATCGCATAAAATATTCTTTAAAATTATTAATAAGCTCTACCACGTCCTGAAAGACCTCTTCGCTTACCGCCCGATCCATCAGTCTTGTCTCTGCGCCGAACATTTCCGAAACTTCGGTCAGAATTGCTTTACCGCCGCATTTAACCACATGATTCGTAATACGTCCGCAAAGCGGATTCGCCGAAATTCCCGAAAATGCGTCCGAGCTTCCGCATTTTACACCAATCTGCAGCAGTCCTGCAGACACTTTCTGTCTTTTGAAGGAACCGGCATACTCTGCCAGTTCGTCCAGAAGTTTCATGCCTTCCTCGTACTCATCTTTATGGTCCTGAGTTACAAGGAATTTTACGCGCGCTGGATTGACATCCCCGAGCACTGGTTTAAAATATTCCAGGCAGTTATTTTCACAGCCCAGACTCACGACCAGAACTGCTCCCGCATTCGGATTGTTGATCAAACCTTTCAGCAGTTTCTGAGTCATCAGCATATCATCTCCAAGCTGGCTGCAGCCCGCATTATGGATCAGTGCCTGAACTCCATCTACGCGTCCCGCATACTTTTTCGCAGCTCTCTCCGCCAAGATCTTTGCTGTCTGATTAACACAGCCAACAGTCGGAACAATCCAGATCTCGTTTCTCGTTCCTGCTCGTCCATCTTCCCGGAGATAGCCATCAAAATACGCTTCTTCCTCTGGCATAAAGTTCTTCCACAGATCTGGTTCCGGATGATACTGATATTCCAGAATACCTTCCAAATTTGTTGTCATATTGTGGATATGTACATGTTCTCCCATATGAATCGGACTTATGGCATGTCCGATCGGCAAACCATACTTGATCACATTTTCATCTTTTCCAATCTCTGTCAGGGCAACTTTATGTGCTGCAGGAATGTCATCTTTTAAAATAATATTCTTCCCGCCAACACTGCACTCGGAGCCTTTGGAAAGCGCTCTTAAAGCAACTGCAACATTGTCATTCGGCTGGATCATTAACAGTTCATTTTCATGCATCTTCAAATCTATTTTCTAACCTCCTTTTATGCTCCGTACATCCAAGTTGGCAATGCAAGTGTGATCTGCGGAATATATGTAATAAACTGCAGAATAATGTAGAACATGATAATGAACGGTACCGTTGCCTTACAGATCCGTTCAAATGGTACGCTCGATACTTTCGAAAGTACATAAAGTACCATTCCAACCGGAGGTGTTAAAAGACCAATCATAAGGTTTAAGATCATGATAATTCCAAAATGGACTGGATCCACTCCAAACGCTGTTACAACCGGAAGAAATACCGGTGTTAAAATAATGATAGATGGTGACGAATCCATAAACATTCCAACAAATACAAGGAAAATATTGATGACTAAAAGTGCTAAATACTTGTTGTCTACATAGGTAAGGAAGATGTTTGCAACCATCTGCGGAAATCTCTCAAATGAGAGAATATAACAGAAGATCGTCGCACCACAAACAATCATCATAACAGTACATGTCGTCTCACTGGCTTCCTTTAATGCTGCAAGCAGCTTTTTTAATGTCAGTGTGCGGTAGAAGAATCCAAGGAAGATTGCGTAAAATGTTGCGATGATTGCGGCCTCTGTTGGCGTGAAAATACCAGCAAGGATACCGCCAAGGATGACAACAACCGTTAAAAGAGACAGGAATGCTCTTTTAAAGGAATGGAATAATGCGGAGAAACCACACCATTCTTCTTTCCCGTATCCACGTTTTTTACTGATAATATATACCATGGTACACATTGCGATTGCCATGATTGCTCCTGGAACGGCACCAGCCATAAAAAGACGTCCGATAGATACAGATGCTACTGTTCCATATACAACTGCCGGAACGCTCGGCGGGATGATCGGTCCTACGAGGGAAGACGCACCTGTAACCGCCAGAGAGAAGTCATCGTCGTAGCCTGCGTCGTGCATAGCTTTTAACTCGATTGCACCAAGTCCACCGGCATCGGCGATCGCTGCACCGGACATTCCCGCAAATACTACGGAGGCAAGGATGTTTGCGTGTCCCAGACCGCCAGTGATATGTCCAACTAACTTGCCGCAGAAATCGAAAATACGGTCTGTAACTTCACCGCTGTTCATCAGGTTTCCTGCAAGAATAAATCCCGGTACTGCAAGAAGTGTAAATGTATTTGCGCCCTCTGTCAGTCGCTGTACAACCATGATAAGCGCCATATCGTTCGCGAGGAAATAGAATGTGCCGCTGCAAAGGAGACAGAATGCGATCGGGCATCCTAATACCATTAATACAAGAAAGCTTACTAATAATACTGCCATCTCTTAATCTTCTCCTTTCATGTAGCGTGCCTGATATCCAGGCCAGTCAAAGATTGCGTATAACGCATCAATAGTCCACTGGATCGCCATCATCATAATTCCAATCGGTGCAGCGATGTATTCGATTCCGAGACTGATACCAAGTGTAACTGCTTTTAATTTACTCTGTGACATGAATATCTTACACGCGTTTGGGAACAGGATGAAACATGTCCCTGCGCAGATAATGCTGATGAGGATCTGGATCACATGGACAGCCGGCTTCGGAAGCAGGGATGTCACTGCTGTCATACGGACATGGATGTGATTTCGTCCGCACCATGCAGATCCTAAAAGTGCGATCCATACAAATATGTAACGGGCCAGCTCCTCTGACCATGTAAGTGGATGCTGGAATACATATCTCATAACGACCTGACCGAGCAGATCAAGACACATCGCTGACATTAGAAAAATAATAAACCATTCATTCAGCTTATTAAATTTATCGTATATTTTATTGATTTGGTCTATTACTGTCTTCAACCGTTTTCCCTCCTGACATTTTGTGCAGATATAAGATTCCCCCGGTTCCTGTACACGTACAACAACCGGGGGGGAACTTCCCGTCTTTTCAATTACTTATTAAAGGACTGTGCAGTTGCAAGCCAATCGCCCCATGTATCTGCGTACTTGTCATAGATGCCCTGAACATTTGCTTTAAATGCATCTTTGTCAACTTCAACAATATTCATACCTTTTTCTTTGAGTGTATCCTGAAGTTCAGCCTCCTGAGCCTGAATATCTTTTGTGATGGAATCACAGCTTGTGAATACACACTCTTTTACGATATCCTGAAGATCTGCCGGCATACTCTTCCATACATTCTCATCCATCGTGTATGTAACTGCTGCGATTACATGGTCTGTCATTAACAGGTTGTCACAAACCTCGTAGAATGCGTTGGAGTTGATTGTCGGGAGCGGGTTCTCCTGTCCATCAACTACGCCCTGCTGGATTCCCATGTAAACCTCACCTAATGACATAACTACTGGTGTTGCGCCAAGTGCTGCACCGTAAGCCATTGCCATTTCGGAATCCGGAACTCTTAACTTACAGCCTTTAAGTTCAGCCGGAGTTTTTGCAGCATACTTGTTTGTTGTAACCTCACGAGAACCATAATAGTACATACCAAGACAACGCAGATTGCTTTTCTCTGCAAGACTATCATATAAGCTCTGAACTTCATCACTATTTGCGAATGCGACCATGGAGTCTCCATCATTAAATACATATGGTGCATCAAATAATGAGAATGTTGGATCATATTTTGCAAGCTCAGACGGTCCACATGCTACGATATCACAAGTCTTAGCACCCATGGATATAGAAGAGGTTACATCGCTCTCTTTACCTAACTGCTCACCAGAGTAAACAGTAACCGTAACATGTCCATCTGTTGCTTCCTTTACTGCGTCCGCAAATGCATAATAGCCTTTACATGCAACATGGTCTTCAGCAAGGTTTGTCGCGAGTTTTAAATCGTACTGGCCCCAGTCGCTGCCAGTTGCAGCTTTACTCTCTCCCTCAGAGGCAGCTGCTGCAGTTGTGTCCTTTGCGGCCGCTGTTGTAGCGGTTGTACCTCCGCCACCACAACCGGTCATGGAAATCGCTGTTACCATTGCCATTGTCAGTCCCAATACTCTCTTTTTCATTTGACTCTCTCCTTTTGAAACCTTATTTCACGTTTGTGATATTGTTCTGATGTTTTATTGATATTTTCGTTAAATACATAAGATATATCACATTTCTTATAGGTCATATTATACACGATTCCATGGAAAAATCAATAGGTTTTGTTCATTTTTTGTTAATTTCTCAGATATTCATTGTCTATTTTGTTGTTTTTTTAACAGTCTCATTTCAAACATCTGGCAATTTTTTCAAGTGCCAGTTTTGCTGCCGTCTCCGGATCTGGATAGAGGAATGATTCGAGTGCAACAGCACGCTCGTATCCCACTTCTTTCAATGCTGAGAATGTCGAATCAAAGTCATAATGGGCATGCCCCGGGTACCAACGATCACTGTCTGCTACATGTACATGACCGATCCGTTTTCCTGCTTTTCGTATGCTCTCTGCGCAGTCAGGCTCTTCAATATTCATATGGAATGTGTCAAGGTGCAGGCTCAAGGCATCCGAGCCGAAAGAATCTAACAGTTTTAACCCCTCATCTACCGTATTCAGCCAGTCACTCTCGAAGCGATCGATCACTTCAAATGCCAGCAGCACGCCCAATTGTTCCGCCTCTTTGATACACGCCTCCATGCCTGCCCGGAAATAAGCATCATACTTTACCGGATCTCCACAGTCTTTTTTCTGGCCTTTCATCAGACCGATAATTACAACCGCCCCTGTCTCTGACCCGAAACGTATATGTCCAATCATCCGGCGGATTGCCTCCTTCCGGACTGCTTCATCCTCATTGGTCATAAAGATCCGTTTCTGGCTGTAGGACGGACCAGTTCCGATGGAGGTCAGCTCAATATGATTCTCCTTAAGCGCCGTAATGATCGCTTTTTTATCAACTGCGTCTGAATCCATCAGATGCAGTTCGATTCCATCGTAGCCAAGCTGCGCAGCCTGACGGATCATATCCGTATATGCCCCACGTAAAACCAATGGTGTGTACCAACTTGCGCTTTCGATTCCTGTGATTGATGTCTTCATCATATCCTTTTCCTTTCTTCTTGATTATTTTCTTGTTTTCAGAGACAATAAGGGTATGCGAAAACATACCCTTACCATTTTTGATTCCAATGTTCAATTTTAGTTAAAAACCATGAGGAATTGCTCCGCCATCCACAGGGAAATCCAACTGTCTTTCTTTTTCCACGATTCCCTTTACAATCTTTTCTACTGCATCATAGTCCGTAACATCGCAGCGAATATCGATCAGGTGTCCCTCACGGATCATTTGCTCATCGCTGTGAGGAATCAGATCCAGATTGTATACAGTCGCTCCCGCATCTGTCAGAACTTTGACCTGTCCAAATCCCAATCCGCGGCTTCCTCCTGTAATAATTCCGACATGACCTGTCAAGTCAAACAGTCCTGCCACATATTCTGTTGATGTCACCTATTTACCTCTCCAAATCCGATGATTTTCTTCTAATCTCGATGTATGTCCAATCATTTTTATATTTAGAATGTAATTACCACTTTGCATGCGCCGCTCGTCTTATCCATTGCGGTGTCAAATGCCTTTTCGGCCTCTTCTGCCGGGAATACATGAGTAACAAGCTTGTCGATTCTGTCCTTTCTGCCCGGGAGACTTTCTACAACCTCCGGGAACTTGCCATTCTGGTTTCTTGTTCCAGCAATGACAAGTTCATTCTTATTCATAAGGCGGAAGTTGATCGGAACTGGCTCCGGTGCAAATGTAAGCGGGACAAGACGTCCGTGGGGACTTAACAGCTCTACGGAGAGACTGGTCAGAGCTGGTACGCCGCTTGTCTCAAATACAACATTCACACCCTTGCCGTCAGTAATCTTCATAATAGCTTCCTTCAGATCTTCTTTCTTCGGATTGATCGTATACTTCGCTCCGAAGTCTTTTGCAATTTTCAGGCGGTCTTCATTTACCTCGCTGACAATAACAGTCGCTCCGCGCTTCTCAGCGATATCACAGATGATCATTCCGATCGGTCCTGCGCCGTGGATCAAAACGAGATCCCCTGGCTGTGTATTAGCCTGTGCATTGGCCTGTGCGCCAACTGTATATGGCTCAGCTGTTGCAGCTTCCACCGGTGTCAGCTCATTTGGATCATATTTATATAATTTATTTCTCTCAGTGACAAAATACTCTTCCATAACACCGTCAATATGAACACCTGCTACCTTGATATCCGGACAGCAGTTGTAACGTCCATGTCTGCAGGCATAGCAAGTTCCGCATCCTGTAATCGGCTCGATGATAACAGAATCACCCGGCTTGAGATCTGTTACGGCAGATCCAACTTCTTCTACAATGCCACACCCCTCATGTCCAATGATACGCGGATATGTTGCGTATGCGTGGGTTCCATGAAAAATATGGATATCGCTGCCGCAAATTCCGGCCGCAGTGATTTTTACCAGTACCTGTGTGTCTTTCTTGATCGATGGCTTCTCAACATCGATCACTTCTAATTTTCCTGGTTCCTTGATGTAAACTGCTTTCATTGTCTTGTAACCCTGTCTCTTATACACATCTGACGCTGCCGACGAT
>OWJA01000007.1_pt1 | contig 120494 bp, 113 predicted proteins | sample 1732901 | NCBI WGS metagenome assembly OWJA01 (sample SAMN05065766, study PRJEB22554) | human gut metagenome | biome: ENVO:2100002; feature: ENVO:00000062; material: ENVO:00002003 | host: Homo sapiens | place: USA | reverse complement strand
TGCGCATGTCTCGTGGGCTCGGAGATGTGTATAAGAGACAGGGTGGAGAACCGTCTGGTGGGCATGAAGAGCCGCGGTGTGTACGAGACGCCCGGCGGTACCATCCTCTATAAGGCTCATGAGGTGCTGGAAACTCTGACTCTGGATAAGCTCACTGCCCACAAAAAGCGCGAGCTGGCCATCACATTTGGTGAGCTGGTCTATGACGGCCAGTGGTTCAGCCCCCTGCGCAAAGCTCTGAGCGCCTTCGTCACCTCCACGCAGGAAAACGTTACCGGTAAGGTGCGTCTGGAGTTGTACAAGGGTAACATGATCAATGCCGGTGTCTGGTCTCCGTATTCCCTCTACCGTGAGGACATTGCAACTTTTGCCGCCGGCGGCGACTACAAGCAGAGTGATGCTACCGGTTTTATCAGCATCTATGGTCTGCCCACCAAGGTACAGGCTATTGTAAATAACGAAAAAGAAGGTAAATAAGAAGTTATGCTTACCGCAGTTACTGGTATCAATTGGGGCGATGAGGGCAAGGGCCGCGTCATCGATCTGTTAGCCGAACATGCCGATGTTGTTGCCCGCTATCAGGGCGGCAACAATGCCGGCCACACCGTTGTAACGGAGCAGGGCAAGTTCATCCTGAACCTGCTGCCCTCCGGCATCCTGCACCCGGACGTTGTCTGTGTACTGGGTGCGGGCATGGTGATCGACCTCGACCATCTGGCCGGAGAAATGGATGCCATTGAGGAGCGCGGCGTAAAGGTAGGCTCAGAAAACCTGAAACTTTCAGATAAGGCCACCATCTCCATGCCGTGGCACAAGGTGCAGGACGGCTTGGAAGAGGACCGCCTTGCCCAGAAGGGTGCGGCCTTTGGTTCTACCCGCCGCGGCATTGCCTACGCCTACAGCGACAAATACCGCAAAAAGACCCTGCGTCTGGGCGATCTGCTGCATCTGGACGAAAAGCGCGTGCAGGACCGCCTGCACATGATTCTGGAATCCAAGAATCTGGAGCTGGGTGGCTGCTATCATCAGGAACCCATGAGCTACGATGCTCTGCTGGAATGGTGCCGGATGCAGGCCGGACAGTTTGCACCGTATATCTGTGATGTGGGTGCATTTTTGAAGCAGGCTCACGACAGCGGCAAGCGCATCGTGCTGGAAGCACAGCTGGGTGCCATGCGCGATATCGATTATGGTATCTTCCCGTTCACTTCCAGCTCCAACACGCTGGCAGCCTATGCGCCGCTGGGCGCAGGCATTCCGAACTGCCGTCTTGACCATGTGGTGGGCGTGCTGAAAGCCTACTCCACCTGCGTGGGTGCAGGCCCCTTTGCCGCCGAGAACGCCATGAGCGAGGACTGGAATGAACAGCTGCGCAAGGCAGGCGGCGAGTATGGTGCGGCCACCGGCCGTCCGCGCCGTGTCGGCCCCTTCGACTGTGTGGCCAGCCGCTACGGTCTGGCCTGTCAGGGCGCGGACAAGATCGCCCTGACGAAGCTGGATGTGCTCAGCAGCATGAAAGAGATCCCGGTGATCACCGGTTACACATTGGATGGCGTGCAAGTCCCCAGCTTCGACCCGCTGTCCGACCTTGACCGTGTAGAGCCGGTGGTCACTATGCTGCCAGGCTGGAACAAGGATATCTCCGGCTGCAAGAGCTGGGATGAGCTGCCAAAAGAGGCCAAGGCTTACGTGGAATTTCTGGAAAAGCAGCTGGGCCATGAGATCCAGTTCGTCTCTACCGGAGCCGAGCGCGAGAAGTTCGTGCTGAAAGGAGAATGGCTGTGAGACACTTTATTGAGCCCAACAGCTTTTCTCTGGAAGAGCAGCTGGCCCTTCTGGATCTTGCCGACCGAATGGAGGCCGACCCGGCACCCTATGCCCACCTGTGCGATGGGCGCATTCTGGCCACCCTGTTCTATGAGCCTTCCACCCGCACCCGCCTTTCGTTTGAATCGGCCATGCTGCGGCTGGGCGGAAAGACACTGGGCTTTGCAGGGGCACAGCTTTCTTCCGCCAGCAAGGGCGAGACGGTGGAGGACACCGCCCGCGTGGTGAGCAACTACGCCGATGTGATCGCCATGCGCCACCCCAAAGAGGGCGCACCGCTGCGGGCATCCCTTTCTGCACGTGTGCCGGTGATCAATGCAGGCGACGGTGGGCACGCGCATCCCAGCCAGACCATGATCGACCTCATGACGATCCGCCAGCGCAAGGGGCGGCTGGATCATTTGACTATCGGCTTCTGCGGCGACCTCAAGTTTGGCCGCACGGTCCACTCCCTGACCGCTGCGCTGAGCCAGTTTGAGGGCAACCGGTTCGTGTTCATCTCGCCGGAAGATCTGCGCCTGCCGCAGTATGTGAAGAATGAATCGCTGGAGCCGACCCATCAGATCTATAAGGAAACGGCTGACCTTGAAGCCGAGCTGCCGCATCTGGATGTGCTGTACATGACTCGTATCCAGCAAGAGCGCTTTTTCAACGAGGAAGAATACCTGCGCCTGAAAGGCTGCTACCAGCTGGACGAAGCGCTGCTGCAGAAGGCACCGCAGGATATGCCGGTGCTGCATCCGCTGCCCCGCATCGACGAGATCAAAAAGGATGTGGATGACGACCCGCGTGCCGCCTACTTTGATCAAGTGCACAATGGTGTGTATATCCGCATGGCCATCATTCTGGCATTGCTTGATATCCCTGATCCAGTTACCGGCAAAAAGGTGCTGGAAGCATGATATAAACCTCTTCCCCGAATCCTAAAAAGAAAGCCGGGCAGACCGCAGTCTGCCCGGCTTTCTGATATTACTTTAATCCACCACCGGAATGTTCAGCCCGAATTCCAGCGGGCGGAAGCGGGGGCAGACGTTCTCGGTGATGCAGATGACCGATGCGGCCAGTCGGCTGCCGATCTCGCAGGACTCGGCCAGCGTTTTGCCGTAGGTCAGGCCGATGGTGGTGCCGGCAAAGAAGGCATCGCCTGCGCCGGTGGTGTCGATCACATCCACCTTCTTGGCAGGCACCACGCCGCACTCGCCGTTGGCGCGGGCATATACGGCACCCTGACCGCCCATGGTGATCACCATACTGGGAATGTTGGCGCTGTGCACATTGGCGGCCAGAACCCTGCACATCTCGTCCGGGGCCAGATGGCCGTAATCATCGGAGAACAGCAGCCCGGCTTCCTGTTGGTTGCACACAAAGCAATCGATCTGCTGCAGGAAATCCCGGCGCTCCATGGCAATACTCATGTTGGAAATGGCCGCAAAAACCTTTTTGTTGTACTTTTTGGCGTAGTGCAGCACCTGTTTTACAGTATCTTTTTCCAGATCCAGCTCCAGCGCAATGGCATCGCAGTCGGCAAAGATCTCGTCGCCCTTTTCCTTTAAAAGGCCGGTGAGGGGAGTGGTGTCCGGCCGCTTGGAAATGGCTGCATGCACATCGCCGTCGTTGTCAAAGATGGCCAGCCAGGTGCCCATGCCGTCCGGCACGCGCTGGATGTACTTGGTGTTCACCTTGTGGTTCTCCAGCTTGTTGATCACATCCTGTCCCATGCCGGTGTCGTCCACCAGACTGACAAAGGTAGGGCGCAGCTCTACATTGGCGATATCCTCCACCACGTTGCGGCTCACTCCGCCGTGTACCTGCTCAATGCGGCCGGCATTGCGCCCGCCCGGAATATAGGCGGAAAGGGGATAGCCTTTGATATCCACAAAAACAGCACCGAGCACAACGATTCCCATAGCAAAAAACCTTTCTGAACAAGAAATATTTACGTCTATTATACCGTATTCTGACACAATGCGCCATCCCTTTTGCGCAAAAACTCCGCAAAGGTCAGGCAAGGGCTGTCTGCGCTGTGCGCACCAGATATTCCATGGCCTGCATCGGGTACTGTCCGGCAGCAGTCTCACCGGTCAGCATCACGCTGGCCGCGCCGTCCAGCACGGCGTTGTAAATGTCACTCACCTCGGCACGGGTGGGCACCGCGCGGGTGCACATGCTGTCCAGCATCTGGGTCACTACCATAAAGGGCACGCCTGCAGCCCGGCAGGCGGCGGAAAGCTGCTTCTGGCAGCGGGGCAGCTCCCACAGCGGCATGGCATTGCCAAGGTCTCCGCGGGCAATCACCACCTCATCCACAAGGTGGATGAATTCCGGCAGGGCACGCACACCGGTCATGTTTTCAATTTTGGCAAAGATACGGATATCCGCAGCCCCGGCTTCTTCCAGCGCATGGCGCAGGGCCAGAATATCTGCTTTGCCGCGCACAAAAGGCAGCATCACACCGGTAACACCGCACTGCTTTGCAATTTTCAGGTTCTGCAGGTCTTCCTCCGTCAGGGTAGGCGAGGGCACCGCAAGGCCCGGTGCAGCAATGCTTTTGCGGCTCTGCAGGGTGCCGCCGCGCACCACGGTGCACACAAGGGCTTCCGGCAATGCCTGTGTGACCTGCACCAGAAGCTTGCCGTCGTCCAGCAGAAGCTGCTGTCCGGGCGCAGCCGCCTGTATCAGAGCTGCCGGGCAAGGTACGCCGTCTGCGCCAAGGCGTACAGAGCTGCCCTCAACCAGAGCAACAGGCTCTGCCAGCGTGCCGATGCGCAGTTCCGGCCCCTGCAGGTCGATCAGCAGCTGACGGATGCCGGCTGCGCGGATCATGGCCAGCCAGTCGGTGTGCGCCGCCAGCGGCCCGTGGGAAAGATTCATGCGGATGCCGGTCATGCCGGCTTCCACCATGTGCTGCAAGATCGCCGGCTGTGCGCAGGCCGGGCCGATGGTACCATAAAAATCCAAGGTTCATTCCCTCGATTCATTTTTTATTTCTAATGTATATTGTAACATGAACTGTCCGGGTTGAAAAGAGCCGGACGCGGGCAGAATAAGGGGATTGAAAAAATGCGGTAGCAGCCTGCGCAGGGAAATTGCGAAAAATCAAAGACCCGGAACCTTTTTAGAGCTGTTTAGCCCTGAAAAAGTTCCGGGTATCGTACAGTATTTTTTGGATGCTTTTTATCGGCAAAGGCCGAGACGCTTTTTGAAGCCCTCCCACAGGCGCACCACCCGCTCCCGCGGCAGGAAATACCCGCAAGGACGGCGATTGCCGGGTGCATTGTGTGACGCGGGTACCGGTACACCTGCCCGAATAACAAAAGAGGCTGTTGCACATCGTTTTAGCCGAAAGTGCAACAGCCTCTTTTTGTTGTGGGCAATCAGCCCTCCGATGCAAAAAATTCTTTGGTCAGCCTGACCACCGTGCCGGAAAGCAGCAGCAACGCGAGCAGGTTCGGAATGCTCATCAGGCCGTTGAAGGTATCGGCGATGCTCCACAGCAGGCCCAGATCCATCGTTGCGCCCAGAATGGACACAAAGGAGTAGACCAGAAAGAAGGGCTTTGCCACCTTATCGCTGCGGCACAGGAACACCAGGAACCGGGAACCATACAGGCCCCAGCCGATGATGGTGGAAAAAGCAAAGCAGCACAGGGCCACGGCGGTAAAGATGGAAGCCCAGCCGCCGTAGGTAGTGGTAAAGCCGCTGATGGTCAGCTCTGCACCGGCGGCGGTGCCGTAGTTCACGGTGGTGCCGCTGCACAGAATGACCATGGCAGTCAGGGTGCAGATGACGATGGTATCGGCAAACACTTCAAAGATGCCGAACATGCCCTGCTTGACCGGCTTTTTGGTGTCGGCGCAGGCGTGGGCAATGGAACCGGTGCCAAGGCCGGCCTCGTTGGAGAAAATGCCGCGGGACACACCCTTCTGCATACTGACGAACAGGCTGCCGATGGTGCCGCCGGTGAACGCTGCCGGGTTGAACGCGCCCGCAATGATGGACTCGAACACATAGGGCAGGCGCTCAAAGTTCAGCACCATAACGCCCACGGACAGCACGATGTAGAACAGAGCCATAAAGGGCACCAGCTTTTCGCTCACGCTGCCAATGCGCTTGATGCCGCCCAGCAGCACCATGGCCACCAGCATGGCCACTGCGATGCCAACCACGAGGTTCAGGGTAGAAAGCGCACCGCCGCCCACCACGCCGTACTCCAGCAGAGCGGTATCGATAGCGGCAACGATGGTATTTACCTGTGTGGCATTGCCGGTGCCAAACACGGTCAGCACGCCAAACAGGGAATACAGCACAGCAAGAAACTGCCAATGCTTGCTCAGGCCGTTTTTAATGTAGTACATGGGGCCGCCTACCCATTCGCCCGCCTCGCTGCGCTCACGGTAGTGCACCGCCAGCGTGACCTCGGCAAACTTGGTGCACATGCCCAGCAGGGCAGAACACCACATCCAGAACACGGCACCCGGTCCGCCAATGGCGATCGCGCCTGCCACACCGGCAATGTTGCCGGTGCCCACGGTGCCGGCCAGCGCGGTGCACACCGCCTGAAAGGGGGTCATGGCGCCATCGGAAGCGTCTTTTTTGCGGAACATGCGTCCGATGGTGGTCTTGATGGCGTAGGGAAATTTGCGGATCTGCAAAAAGCCCGTGCGAACGCTCAGGAGCAGGCCTACGCCGATGATGCACGCCATGGCGGGCACGCCCCAGATGAATTGGTTGACCGCCTGATTGACGGCCGTGATCGTCTCGATCATATTTTTCCCACATCCTCTGTTAAATTGCGCTTTTCCAGCCGAAATGCCGGAAAACAAACATCTTATTCTACCGCAGTTTTTGCGCACTGTCAAATAAAATGCACAAAAAAGAGGGAGGCTTTTTGGCAAACTCTCCCTCAACTGCTTCAATCTATTTTATTTTACTTGGCCTTCGCCGTCCAGCGCTTTCAAGAAGGCTCAGCACTTTCCAACTGCCTTGCGGTATACCGGGTAAGCCACGATGGCGGACAGCACTTCGGTGATCCAGAATGCATGCCACACGCCGTTTGCGCCCAGAAAATGGCACAGCACAGCGGCCAGCGGCATGATGAATACGATGTAGCGGCACAGCGAGATGACCAGCGATTCTGCGCCCTTGCCAAGGCCTTCCAGTGCACCGGAAGAGGTGGTGGATACGGCAGAAACCACAAAGCCCAGACAGATGATGCGCAGGGCAGTCTGGCCGATGGCGACGGTTTCGGGGTTGGAGGTGAACAGCTGCATCAGCGGGCGGGAAGCGAACAGGCAGATGACCGTGCCCGCAGCCATGATGGCAGCACTCATGATGAGGGTGAGTTCGTAGAGCTTTTTCACGCGGGCGTGCTGTTTGGCACCGTAATTGTAGCCAATGAGCGGGCGCATACCCTGCACGATGCCGTTGGCGGGCAGATACAGGAAGGTCTGCAGCTTGTAGTAAATGCCCAGCACCACCACGTAGCTCTGGGAAAAGCCCGCCAGCAGGCCGTTCAGGAAGGTGACCAGCAGAGAGGGCAGGGCCAGATTGAGGATGGCCGGCACGCCGATGGCATACAGTTTGCCGTCCAGTGCGGCATCCGGGCGCAGGCAGCTGCGGCGCAGTCGGATAGGCAGCTCAGTACGGACGTAAACGAAAAGGTAAACGCACAGGCTCAGCAGCTGGCCGATGCCGGTGGCAAGGGCCGCACCCGCAATGCCCATGGCAGGCACCGGGCCAAGGCCGAAGATCAGGATGGGGTCCAGAAGGATGTTGCACACACAGCCAAAGATCAGCGCCGCCATAGTCACCTTCATGCGGCCCACGGCCTGAAACATCTTTTCAAAGGCCAGTGCCGCCATGTTGATGGTGGCAAACAGGAATACGATGGTGGAGTAGGTGATGCCGGATGCGATCAGGCCTGCGTCGCTGGTGAACCGGCGCAAAAAGCCCGGCATGATGACAATGCTGACAATGGTGATGAGAATGCCGTGCATCAGGCTCAGCGCCATACCGTGGGTGGCGGCAGTCTCGGCCTTTTTGTGGTCGCCCGCGCCAAGGTACAGTGCGATCATGGCATTGATGCCGATACCGAAGCCGATGGCGATGGCGTTGGCAAAATTCTGGATCGGGAACACCAGCGACAACGCAGTCATGGCGTCTTCGCTGATGCGGGCCACGAACAGGCTGTCCACGATGTTGTACAGACTGTTCACCAGCATGGAAATAACATTGGGCAGCGCCATGGATACCAACAGCGGCAGCACCGGTTTTTCTTTCATAAAGGTCTCGTTCATAGTGTTTGCATTGCTCCTGTAGAGAAAAGGAATGAATTACTGCAGCCGCGGAATCGTCAGGGCGAGACTGCTCGAAGATAAAAGCAGACGCAAAAAAGCCACACAATGGCTTTTTTGAAGTCATTGTGTGGCGAAAAGTAGCATACTGCTGTAAAAATCCACACGAATTTTATTAACTGTAGGATAACACGGCTTCCGGCAGATGTCAAGAGGTCAAACGGATAAAGTATGACTTTTATAGACTTGACCATTTTTCACCGGGAGGCTAAAATAAAAATAGATACTTTATAAAATAAGGAGAATCCTGCCATGAAATGGATGATCGCATCCGACCTGCACGGGTCGGCGTTTTATTGCAAAAAAATGATCAAAGCGTTTGAGCGGGAGAGAGCAGATCGGCTGCTTTTGCTGGGGGATCTTTTGTATCACGGCCCCCGCAACGACCTGCCGGAGGGTTATGCCCCGAAGGAGGTCATCCCGCTCCTGAACGGGCTGAAGCCGGCGCTTTTGTGCGTGCGGGGCAACTGTGACGCTGAGGTGGATCAGATGGTGCTGGATTTTCCCATTCTGGCCGACTATGCGGTGCTGCCGGTGGGCAGGCGGCTCGTTTACGCTACCCACGGTCATGTGCACAACCTGAAAAACCTGCCGCCACTGGCTCCGGGGGATGTCCTGCTGCATGGCCACACCCACATTCCGGCGTGGACAGAGTTCGGCGAAGGCAATCTCTACCTGAACCCCGGTTCTGTGAGCATCCCGAAGGAGGGGAGTGCACATAGCTATATGACACTGGAAGGGGAGACTTTCCTTTGGAAAACGCTGGAAGGCGAAGTGTACCAGGAGCTGGAGCTGTGATGGGGGCAATGGAGCTGGAAGAGAACACGGTTCAGATCCGGGATGATTTCGACCCGGACAAAATTCTGGAAAGCGGCCAGTGCTTTCGCCCCCGGAAGCAGGCGGAGGGCTGGTATCGGTTTGTTTCCGGGAGACAGCTGCTTTACCTCAGACCACTGCGCAGCGGAACCTACACGGTGCGGTGTGAGCCGGGCGCATGGGAAACCTTCTGGCACGGTTACTTCGACCTTGGCCGCAGCTATGCCGCCCTGCGCGGAAAGCTGGACAGCCGGGACGACTTTCTGCAGCGTGCCATGGAATATGGCCGGGGCATCCGGGTGCTGCGTCAGGATGAGTGGGAGATGCTGGTCAGCTTCATCATCTCGCAGCGAAAGAGCATCCCGGCCATCCGCAGGGCGGTAGAGCTGCTTTCGGAGCGGTTTGGCGAGCGGCTGGGCAGCGATAGCGAAGGGCCGGTGTATGCGTTCCCGACAGCAGAAGCGCTCTGCTGTGCCGGGGAGCAGGCGCTGCAGGAGTGCAGTCTTGGCTACCGCACCCGCTACGTGCTGCATGCGGCGCAGCAGGCGGCAGAGGGCACACTGGACCTGAAGAAGCTGGCTTCCCTGCCCGATGAAGCACTTTTTGCCCGTTTGATGGAACTGGACGGTGTGGGCAAAAAGGTGGCAAACTGCGTGTGTCTGTTCGGCTATGGCCGTGTGGGCCGTGTTCCGGTGGATGTCTGGATCGAACGGCTCATCCGGGACGAGTTTGCCGGGCAGGACCCGTTCCCGCAGTTCGGGCTGGAAGCAGGCATCGTGCAGCAGTACCTGTTCTTTTATAAAAGAAGCGTGGGATAAGAACCGCGGAGCCGCAGGCAGGAGCGTAGGATTATCCGCTAAGCAAAAAAGGCAACGGCTTCCTCTGTTTGAGGAAAACCGCTGCCTTTTTATCATTTTACCGCCTGCTTTAACCGTTCCAGATCTTCTGCATCCGGGTGAGAAAGGGCGTTGTCAAAATTCTCGATCAGCGCATCCAGATTGGGCAGATGGATCGGCTGCTTTTTCATGCCTTCATACCGCTGGCGTACCGAAAGCGGCATCTTGCCCTGACACATATAACGGCCGAAGACCGTGTTGCTCCTGTCCAGTGAACGCTCCACCTTTTTCAGGATCTTGTTGAAATACTCCTCACTGCCGCCAAAGCCGGCGGTGCCAAAAAGGAAGATATTTTTGCCGTGCAGCTGCTTCAAAAAGTCCAAAGTGCTTTCGTCAGCGTTTCCCTTGTCTGTCCAGAAGCCCACATAGAGGTCGTCTGCTTTCATGGCAGCAGGGTCCGGGGTGCCAAAATAGCAGCAGTTTTCCTGTGGCAGACAGGCGTGCAGCGCGTCTGCCAATAATTTTGTGTTGCCTGTTTTACTGCTGAATACGATCGCGTAGCTCATAGTTTCTCCTTTGGTCGGTAACAACAAAAAACACCACACGTTTCCGTGCGGTGCTTTTCCTTCTGGTGGAGAATACCGGGATCGAACCGGTGACCTCTTGCATGCCATGCAAGCGCTCTCCCAGCTGAGCTAATCCCCCAGATGTTTGTGCCGTGCCTGACGACAGGTGTAATTATACCAGCGCTTTGCCAGATTGTCAACAGCTTTTTTGGGATTTTCTGCAAAAAAAATTCCCGCCGGGGAAATGCCCTTCCCGGCGGGAAAAATGACTGCGAAAAAACTTACGCTCTTGCGTTCTGCGGGTCGAAGATCTGGGGTGCGACACGGATCAGGATCACCACAAGGACGGTGGTCAGGATGGCTTCGGGCAGCATGTAAGTGGCGTTGTACAAGGCGCTGTACAGCCAGCACAGACCGTCCACGCTCATACTGGAGATCCCGGGAAAGCCGATCTCGGTCATCCAGCTGAAAGCGTAGTCGTAGTCCTTCCAGACGATGTAACCGGACAGAAAGCTGCACAAAAAGCGCAGCAGGCACACCACAAAGGCGCTGACACCGACACCCACGGTGCGGTTGCGGAAAGGCTTTGCAATCAGGCAGGCAAAGCCCAGCACCGTGAAGGCCAGAAGGTAGTCCAGCAGCACGCAGCCCACCTGTGCCGTGAGGGTCTGGCAGTATGCCAGATTGCCAAGGCCCTGCACAAGCTGGATCAGGCTGTTGACGAAAGCGGTCATGATGCCCCACTTTGCGCCGTGGCGGTAGCTCATTACCAGAATGGGCACCATGCTGAACAGGGTGATGGAACCGCCGTGGGGCATGAGCGGGATCTGGATCATGCTCAAAACGGTGGACAGGGCGATCATCAGCGCACCCTCCACCAGAATGCGGGTCTTGGAATAGGTTTTGGTCATAGGGATTCCTCTTCTCAGAACGATAGTACACAAAAACAAAATGCGCCCGCTTTCCAGCAGGCGCACGGGGTTTGTGAAAGAACGGACAGTTCTGCAAACTCCCACGCCGGCATTGTCCGGTCAGGTAAAAGGGTACTCCGCAAAACGCGGATCTCAGCCTTTCGGCACCCCTGTTTTTATGTCCATGCAAAAGTATAGCGCGTCCGGCGCAAAAGTCAAGCCCTGGCGGAACATATCTGCCCCGGCCTGTGCATAGGCTGTACCATAAGTTCACAATGGGAGGAGTCTGGATATGAAGGGAGACCCCGAACAGAGGGCGGTACAGCTGGGCGAATATATCGCGGCCAACCGGGCCACAGTGCGTGCGGCGGCAGCGGTGTTCGGGTGCAGCAAGTCCACCGTGCACAAGGATGTTGCGGTGCGGCTGCGGACGCTGCAGCCGGAGCTGTTCCGGCAGGTGCGTGCGGTTCTGGCCTGCAATAAGGCAGAGCGGCATCTGCGCGGCGGTGCGGCCACCCGGCGCAAATACAGCCGCAGATAAAAGACGGCACACTTCCGAACAAAACGGAAGCTGTGCCGCCTTTTTTAGGTTCAGTCCCGGGTGCGGAACTGGCTCAGTGCGCCTTTTTCCAACCGGCTGACCTGTGCCTGACTGATGCCGATCTCCCGCGCCACCTCCATCTGGGTCTTGCCCTGCAGGTAGCGCAGCTCCATGATCCGCTTTTCCCGCGGGGTCAGCCCGGCCACGGTCTGCCGGAACTGCAGCCCGCTGATCCAGCTGTCCTCGCCGTCCGGGTCCCGCACCTGATCGATCACATACATCGCATCGCCGCCATCGGTGTACACCGGCTCTTCCAGACTGATCGGCTCCACCACCGATTCCAGCGCGGCGGTCACTTCGCGCCGGGCAAGGCCCGCCGCCTGCGCGATCTCGTCCATGGTCGGCTCGCGGCCCAGCTGCTTTTCCAGCGCTTCGCGGCTCTGCATGGCTCGGTAGGCGGTATCCCGCAGGCTGCGGCTCACCCGCAGGGCATTGTTGTCCCGCAGAAAACGCCGGATCTCGCCAATGATCATGGGTACACCGTAGGTGGAAAAGCGCACCGGCTGGGCGGGGTCAAAATGATCGATGGCCTTGATCAGCCCGATGCACCCCACCTGAAACAGGTCGTCCAGATTTTCGCCGCGCTGGGCGAACCGCTGCACCACGCTGAGCACCAGCCGCAGGTTGCCTTCCACCATTTGTTCCCGGGCTGCTGCATCACCGGCGTGGGCGCGGGCCAGCAGTTCCCGCTTTTCGGCTTCGGTCAGCACAGGCAGCTTTGCAGTGTTCATGCCGCACAGCTCCACTTTGTTGTACATCCAAACGCCCCCGGTCTGTTTTGATCTTCACCGGGAGTATGGGATGCGCAGCGGCATTGTATGCGTGGAAAAAACTGTGCGCTTTCCCGTTTGACAGGAAAGCGCGGCAAAATATTGTTTTTCGTGCAGATTTATGATATGCTGTATTTGCGGCGGCAACGCCGCCATCAGGCGCTGTGCCCACAAACGCAGGCGGCTAGTCCTTACCGGTACTTGGGTGCCGGCTAAAGACGATTTTTTCTTGAAGATCTCGTTCTCCCCGGATGCCCAAGGGCGGAAAGGGGGGATGCACCATGACGTTTGAACAGGTCGTGCTTCTGCTCACGCTTCTCGGCGGAGCGATCTACGTTACGTTTGAAATTACATGGACTGTTTCTCACAGTGATGACAAAAAGAAAAAATGACCGCCTCGAGTCCCAATCCGAGCGGTCATCTTTTCTTGACTAATCTGGTAAGGAACTAGCCGTTTGCAGGGCCAGCGCCTTTTGTAGCTTTATTATACGCGAATCAGCGCGGATTGTCAAGCCCAGCAGGCGGCAGTCCGCGTTTTTTCACCTCACTCGTTTTCCAATTGTACTTTTAAGGTATGGATGATCCGTTTTTCCAGCCGGGAAATGTAGCTTTGGCTGATGCCCAGTGCGTCGGCGGCCTCCTTCTGGGTGCGCTCAATGCCGTCCGCCAGACCAAAGCGCAGCTCCATGATCTGCCGTTCCCGCGGGGACAGGCTGTCCACGGCCCGGCGAAGAACGGCGCGCTCCGCATCTTGCTCCAGCCGCTGGCTGATCTGGTTCTCATCACTGCCCAGAATATCGGAAAGCAGCAGCTCGTTGCCGTCGCCATCCACGTTCAGCGGTTCGTCGATGCTGGCTTCCTGACGGCGGTTGGAGCTTTTGCGTAAGTACATCAGAATTTCATTGCCGATGCAGCGGCTGGCGTAGGTGGCCAGCTTGATGCTGCGCTCCGGCGTGAAGGTGTTCACCGCCTTGATCAGCCCGATGGTGCCAATGCTGATCATGTCCTCGGCAGGCACACCGCTGCTTTCGTACTTTTTGGCAAGGTACACCACCAGCCGCAGGTTGTGGGTGATCAGGTCGTCCCGGGCGGCGGCATCGCCTGCAGCCATACGGGCCAGCAGGACCTTTTCCTGTTCCGGGGTCAGGGGCGGGGGCAGGCTGGGCGCGCCCGCCAGAAAATGTGCGCCGCCGCAATAGCTCAGCCGTGCAAGGAGCCAACGCCAGAACCGGTGCAGAACATGAAACATGAATACCCCTCCTGTACATCTATAAGTATCGATCGCATCAAGCGCTTCTCAGCGGATGCCCAGCTGTACGGCCAGTTCGCTGCCAAGCAGAGCTGTCCATGGCTGCTGTGTTTCCGGGCGGCAGAATGCGGCCAGAATGCCCGCTGCACTGCCTTTGCTGGTGCGCAGGGCCTTGGCCGGAACGGCAGGCAGCACGCAGTGCCCGGCAATGGTGGTGCAGGGCACCAGCCGCACCCGCAGCTCCGGCGGCGGTGCCGTGCCGCAGGCAAAATAACGGTCCAGAAATGTGCGCAGCTCCTGCGGCAGGGCGCTGCGCACGGCAGGATAATAGACCAGAACCACTGCCTGCCCGGTCAGCGGGTCCTGCACTGAGAAGCCGGTGTCGCAGAAAGCCTGTACGGAGAGGACTGCACCTTCCAGCTCCAGCACAGCGGCAAAGCAGCGGGTGCCTGCACGGCCAAAGCAGAACAGTACGCCGCGCAGCACGGTAAGCACTGCACCGCAGCACAGCAGCAGCCGGCCCGGGGACAGCGGCAAATAGACGCAGAGATTTGCGCTTTGCACTCCGGGCAGCAGCACGGCTCCGCACAGCAGCAGGTTCAGCAGCAGATACCACACACACAGCTGCACAAAATTGCGCAGGCCCGGCACACCGTAAGCCGCAGCTACAGCGGCACAGCAGGTGAACACCTTATAAAGGAAAGCTGCAGGCCCGGGCAGCTCCGGCAGCAGAATGCCCAGCGAAGCCGCTGCCGCTGCCGCACTGCCCGCCATCAGCCGCAGACCGCTGCACTGCCGCGCACACAAAAGCCCTGCGCCCAAAAGCAGCGCTGCTGCGGCCAGAAAGTTCGTCAGCAGCAGTTCGTCCAGATAGATCACGGTTTTCATACACGATCCCTTTCAAATTCCAGTATCTTCCAATTCTGCAAAAAAACATGTCGCTGTGTGCAAAAAAGCGGCTTCTGTAAGAATTTTGAGACCGGATTTTCACAGTCTATCACATTTTTCACATTTTTTTCAAAAAAGTACTTGAACATTTCTGGAAAGTGTGGTATATTATTGCCATCCTAGTAAGGGACGTAAGCCAAACAAATGGCTTGCAAATATCTTTCTAAATTTGAAGGGAGAAATTCATTATGATGATGCCTGCAAACTTCTCTGCTGTTGCAGAAAACGAGATGACCTACGTTGTTGGTGGTAGCCTGGTTGATGTCCTGGCTCCTGCTATGAAGACTGAGAACTGGCAGAACGTTTCCGCTAACGTGATCAAGATCGTTGGCAACTCTTTCCTGGATGCGTACACCAGCTCCATTCTGGGCCAGCTGTTCGATGGCAACTACGTTCCCGGCGATGTGATCGGCTTCTCTGTTAAGAATCTGGATAAGGCTTACAACAAGGGCTACAACACCTTCGGCGGCAACTGGGGCTTTGCTGTTGGCGCTCTGAATGCTGGCATGCAGATCCTGGGCGGCCTGTCCGCTATCTACACCCTGGGCAGCGGCTCCATCGGTCTGGAAACTAAGAAAGGCACTCTGCCCACTCTCTAATAACTAATCTTTCCTGAATAGGATAGATAGTTTGATTTGACATAGCGTTTGTTGTGTCAGGTAAAAGAGCTAGAGAGGCCCCGCACAAGACAAGCAATTGTTTTGTGCGGGGTTTTTGTTTGCATAAAAAACTTAGCAGGCTGTGGGAAAACGGCGCAGGGATGGAGCAGGATAGGACAATCTCAAAAAAATCTCCATTGGCAGACAAACTGCTGCAGAATTTTTCAAAAAACAGTTGACAACTCCCGGATGTGCTGATATAATAAATCACGTCGTCAGGCACGGCACGAACATCTGGGGGATTAGCTCAGCTGGGAGCCCAAGCAGTGCGCTCACGCACCCCCACGACTGAACTTCATAAAACGTTTCTTGTTTGAGCATCTCTTTTCCAGAGGTTTCCACTTCTGGAAAATTATGGGGGATTAGCTCAGCTGGGAGCCCGGTTAGTATCAAAACACACCCCCAGTTAGATAGTCCTGCGACAATCAAATTCCCAACAAAAAACTCCATCCAAGAGGTTCGCTTCTTGGATTTTATGGGGGATTAGCTCAGCTGGGAGAGCGCTTGCATGGCATGCAAGAGGTCAGCGGTTCGATCCCGCTATTCTCCACCAAAAAAGCACTGTACTTCGTTTGAAGTATAGTGCTTTTCTTTTTGCTTTCTTGGAGGTCACACTGAAAATCAGCCAAATGCCTGATTTTGCAGGCGCATGGACGGCAACCCCCAATTCTTGCTGTTTCGTTGTTTTTGAAAATGCTTGTTCGATGCCCGACTGTTTTGCAGGTGGACGTATCACTCCCCCTCGATGTACGGAGTAAGGTCGAAGTTGAACGAGATGTTGATCTGGTATCCGCGATATACGTCTACCCTGCGGATGAGCTGGTTGATGATCATCTTCTTCGCTTCAAAATTTGCACTGTCGTACAGGTCAGCATAAGAAATCAGTTCATCATACAGCCGCGACACTTTATCCATCAGCTCTGCCGTTTTCTCCAGTTCTTCACTGGCCGCTTCGCAAAGGTTTTCCAGCTCCGTGAGTTTCTCTTCCTGCGCTGTAATCATTTCGGCAAGGGTTTCTCTCGGTAACACGCTTTCACCTTTGATGCAAGCTAAAACCTCGGTTTTCAGTGCCAACAGGTCTTTTTCTGCCTTGTTCCGCTGTGTCTGAAGGTCTTGCAGATGATTCTTGCGTTCCGCATTCTCTTTTTCATAGCGTTTTGTAACGATCTGCTCTTTGGGGATACCCCTCATCTTGGAGAAAATCTGGCGGACAGCTTTATCAATGATCTCATCCAGAATGTGGACGGTATATCCCGTCTGCCCGGTGCAGTTGGTCTGCTTGCGGAGCTTTCCGTAACAGGTATAGCGAATACGCAGCGTATCGTCTAACGAACCATCTGCCATTTTTCGCCATTTACGACTGCTGGTCAGTTCCAGCTTTGCACCGCAGTGTCCGCAGTAAGCGTTGCCGGCAAGCAGCGACTTCCCATGGATGTTCAAAGGAAGGCGATTTTCGGCTTCCGCAGTTGAGCGTACAGAACGTTCATTCCGAATGCGCTGTGCGTTTTCAAACTGTTCCTGCGGGACAATCTGCAAATCCGGCATCAATTCTGACCGTGCATCCCCGCAACGGAGAACGCCGGTGTAGGTCAGGTTTTGTACCATCCCCCGAATACTGGATGGGTGCCAGCACTTTCCGGACCTTGCACGATAGCCAGAATTGTTCAGATAGGTAGCAATGTGCTGTGGACCATAGCCCTCATACACATACTTGTCAAAGACAATCCGCACTACGGCAGCTTCCTGCTCGTTGATGTGCAGTTCGTACAGTTCATGCTTGCGCTTGTTGATACGCCCACTCCGTACAAGGTCATAGCCATAAGGCGCATTTCCACCCTTGAAGTGACCCTCCTCCACAAGCTGACGCAGACTGGTGCGGGTTCGGACGGAAGTTTTTTCGCTTTCGCCATCTGCCTGCCAGAAGCGGATGTAGTTCAGCAGTTTGTCGGTGTGGTTGTCGAAACGCTGCTCACCCTCTTGGGTACTCCATACCCGGATGCCGTTCCGTACAAACCATTCCACAACAAAGGGAGTTTCATCTGCGATACGACCGATACGGTCGAACATAAACACCAGCAGAATGTCAAACTTGCCCCTCCGGGCATAGTCCTTGATGATTTGCAGTTTGTCGCGGGCGGCGGCGCGGACTTTGTGGCCGGACACGCCTTCTTCCTGTTCTTCATGGACGATGACCCAGCCCTTCGACTCAGCGAATTTGTGGCAAGCCTTTCGCTGCATGGGCAGGTCAGCTTCATGGTTAGAATTGAAATCCACCTGCTTATCGGTGGAAACGCGGTACAAGCAGCAGACGCGGTTGTTGTTGTTTTCTGTCATTGTAAATTCCTCACTTTCATAACAAAAGTGGGGACAGGCTTTATTTCGTTGTCAAAGAACGTCCGGTAATGGCTCAGTTTGTGGCACCGCCCATCACCGCACTCAGTATAGCGTTTGATTCTGCATTCGTCCATGATGTCAACCTACCTTCTTCGTGTAGCTGGTGGCAAGCAGGATGTTCCGAATGCGTTCAAATGCTTCCGGGTTAGGTTCTTTGGAAAAACTGAAAACGACAGGATAACCGTTGATTACATGATATTGCTGGTCGGCATCACTGTCAGCCGTAGGAAGGTTCTCTGCGACCTGAGAAAACTTGTCGATCATTGTAGTGCCCTTTCCTTTCCTTTGATTTATCAGAATTTCATCGGCAGGGCATCCTTGCGGCACTTGCCGTTGTAGGCCATATAGATGGGGAAAACATATTTCTTCCATCCGGGCAGTTTGGCAGGATTGTCCATGCCGCTGCGATAAATCTCCATGGGGTGAATGTTGCGCAGCGCACGGATCAGCCGTTCTTCGCTGAACTCACCATGATACAGTTCCACAAAGTGCATCATGCCCCGCAGGACAGATGCCCGGAACGAATCAGGCTTGCCCTCCCATGTAGCCACGATCAGCCGCAGAGCCTCGCAGTAGATTTTCTCGCCCATCTGGTTGTACAGCTTGAGTGCAGTGCCTACGCAGCTGATGCGGTAGTCGCTCAACTGCAAGCTGTCATAGTTGAAGTCCAGACCCACCCGGTTGGTGGCTGCGAGGAATGCCATGGAAAGCGCATCCTCGCCCACGACCTTGGCACGGAGCTTGATGCCCGCCGTCAGCGGTGCAGCGTGACCGTTCTGCTCTGCGAAGAACAGGGCTTCCTGCTGCATCGTCAGACCCGTATACACCTTGCAGAGAATCGGGAGGTCTTTGCCACCGTTGCGCAGGATACGCGCTTCAATGGTGTGCTGGCCGTCCGTCACATAATACCGGCCATTGCGGAAGCTGACCTTCGGCTCGTTCGCCGTATATTCGTTAAAGTCTTTGGCAATCAACTCAACGCGCTTGCGCTGGATGCCCCGCTGGTACAGCTCACGAGGGTAGATCAGCTTACTGCTGTGAATGACCACCATCTGGTACGGCGGTGTGATATGAAAGGAAGCGGAGAAGTTATCCGCAGTGTTTTTCAGGCGCATCTCATTTCCTCCTTGATTCGCCAGATGTATTTTTCAGCTTCTTCCAGAATCTCAGCGACCTGCTGCTTACGCTTCGGGATGGTGAGCAAGGTGGGATTAAAGGTAAAGCTGTATTCGAGCCGCTGAATCATGGCATGAACAGCGGATTGCAGTTCGGTGTACATCATCATCTCCTCCACACTCCCAGCGTCCTCAAAGGATGATTTGATGGGTGTGTAGGGATAGATGGGTGGCTTTCCATCCACCACTTCAGGAGGCGCGTAAGCCGCCCGAGAGCGGATGATCGGTTTGAGCTTTTGAATGCTGCCCATTGGATTCAGAGCAAGACTGATCTTCACAGCATCATCGACCCGGCGCATATTCTCCGGGGAGAGGTGTCCAATAAACTTCAGGACACGGCTTTTGTCGATGGTAAAAATCTGTTCTGTCTGAACAATGGACGGTTTCAGACCATCTTCTTCTACCTGACAATGGGTTGCCTGCGTTACTTTCTTATCTGTCTTACTTGTCAAAGCCGCGACAATCAAAGTCGGAGAGTAGATGTTGCCGACATCATTTTGAAGAATGACTGCTGGGCGGGCACCGTTTTGTTCGGAGCCAACGCCTGCCTCCAGTTTTACAAAATAGATGTCTCCGCGTTGGAACTTCCAATTCGATTCCAAATGCGAACCTCCATTCTGATATGCAAAAGCCCACCGCATTTTCGGCAGTGGGCTTTTGCTCAATTCATGGTGGTAATTGATTTTAGAGATTCTATCGCATCCCTGCGGGCGAATGAAAACCGGATTCAGCGCGGCATGACAACGTAGTCGTAGCCACGCCGGGTCTGGCAGACCGTGCAGGTTTCCATGCATCTGTCCTTGTTCGGCACAATGGCGATCTTGAACGCCTTGGTTTCAACGTAGTGCCGGAGGCAGACACCGCAGAGGGTACGGATGGACTTGACCATCGCAGGGGTCAGCTTCATCTCATGGTAGATCTGACGCTCCTTGATGGTAGGATTCTGTTCATCCATAGGCTTACCTCCTATGTGTAATTAAAAATAAGCGGGTAGTTATGTAAAGAACAGGAGCAGTCGAAGTCGGCTGCTCCTGATAAAATATGTTTAGGTCTCTCATATTCGCCCTCGGCTCCCTGAGAGTGGGGAATCATCTGGCGGCGGACTTGCACCGCACCATTAGCATCTCAGCCACCCCGCCTAACTCTGACCGGGCTGCGTTGAACAGAAGTATCATTATCTTGAAGTACCAGATGATTGAACTATTCAGCTTTCAAGGTCCGTGAGTGTGGACATATCACCAACGGCGAGAGCCGTCTGGGAAATTGTCCCCTCACTTACTAGCCATCGAGAAAGCCTCTCAGACAACCCCGTTTTGAAATTCTTTGATAAATTTAGAAATTCTCCTAATTTTCTTACTTATATTCTGCTTTGATGTACCATAAACTTTAGAAATTTCAACGGTGTCGAACCCTTCAAAAATGTACAGCGACAAGAGTGCGAGGTCATCTTCCGAAAGATTTTCTAATGCTATGTGCAACTTTTCACTCTTGATTTCTCCGACCCATGCAAAACGGGTTTTTGTTTCGTGATATACGTCAGTGACCGTAATAGCCTTTTCGTACCGCTTGAAATCCCCAGAATCCTCATCATCCGCAGTCGCAAAAACCGGCTGAGTATTATCAACATAGGCACGTTCACTATTGAGAACATCCAAATCGAACTGGTACATTGCCTGGATTGCATCTTCGGACATTCCTGCTTCTCGGTACTGGATACGAAGCTTCTTCCACCTGTTTTCCAGACGTACACGTTCCGAGCCGTTATTGAATTTCATGTAAACCTCCAAATTTTCGATAAATCGTAAAAAGTCGAAATTTTGGAGATTCTAGGGATACTTTGCGGCCAGCTCCAGCCACGAAAAGAGGGCAAAAAGAAACATGAAGTGTCCTTTCCGCTGGATGCGGAGGATGAGGACACTTTACTGCTGGACGGGATGCCAACTTTTCTTTGGCGCAAAAAATAAGACGCATTAAAGAAAAGGGTACAGACACTGTTTTCCATCCGTAGATGGAAAGCAATATGAGTATCCTCAGCCTTTAATGCATCTCAGGCTTTCGATATATTTTTCTTCGTTACAGATCAAAAGCGGTTTATCCGGCTAAAAAAGGACAAAAAAATAAAGCCCTCGCAGCCAGACAACAAAGCTTTGACTTGCCTTGTTATCATAGCACACGAGGGTCTTACAGAAGTCACATGACGGTCTTATGAAAGTCACATGGAACGATTTTAGAAAAAATAAGGTCACACAGAAGTTGTATGAAGGTCACACGAAAGTCGCATGACGCAACTACGTTATTTTATCGTTTGAGTGAGTTGAGTAGTTTCTGGTATTCATCTTCGGGCAGCTTTTGCTTCGCAGCCGCAAGCTCGCCCGCTGCCATCTCGTCCATGTGCTGCTTCTGGTACGAGCGAATAAGCCAATAATAGGCTTTTGTGTTTTCCGGCGCGATGGTCAGAGCCAGTGCAGCATCCCGATGGAGCAGATCGTATGCGTGGAAGTCCATCAACTGCTTCAGCAGTTCATTAACGGTACTCATAAATGCGAGGTGGTATCGGTTTGAGTAGTGAACCAGCCAATGTTCGCCAGCAGCGGCAGAAAGAATCTTGCCCTGATACAGCGATGCAGCTTTTTCGAGTAACCCCACCTTATTTATGGTAGAAGTAGCTTTTGCAGCGGCAATGCAAAGTTCATCGAACATCTGGAAGTCGGTTGTGATATTGAGATCAGGGTTGAACTGGTAACCAGACGGCGTGGAGAGAATCAGCTGCTCATCCGAGATAATGCTGAATGCTTGCCGCAGCCGGTAAACGAGCTGTTTGACCTTTTTTCCGGGTTCGTCCTTATCCTCCAGTTCTTCTGGCCAGATTTCCTGTACGATTTCCAACGATGAAAGGGCTTTCTTATTGGAAAGCAGCATAAAGGTCAGCAGACGGCTGATTTTAGGAGATTTCAGTTCAGACTCCGGCAGGACACCGTGGGAAGCGTGGATTTTCAATTCTCCGAACAAGCTGATGAAGACATCATGACTGCTCTTGATATTTTCTGGCGAGAACGCCATGCTCAGACTGTCAGCCATTCGCTTATCGTTGTATGCTGCCAGTAACACATAGGCCAGAAGCTTGAGCATACTGGTCTGATGGATGTACCGCTGAGGATTGCGCACAGCAATCAGGGCAATCGGACGCGGCTCCAACGGAATTGCCAGCACAGATTTGATGCCCAGACGCTGGTACAAACTATACTCGTCCGGGAAAGTGTCTTTGACTTCTTCTGCGTCCGGCACCACCATCGGGCTTCCTTTACGCACATTTTTCACCCAGCGATTCAGAAATTCAGCCGATTCAAATTCATTGGTGAGGGTGGTGGTTTTGTCCTCCGGGCCGTCGTTGTACCACCAGAACGGCTTCCACAGGTTCAGGTCGAGATCAACCTGAATCAGACCGCACCAGTCGGCATCATAGAATTTACAGGCCGCTTCCATGACGCGAAGTGCCACCTCTTTTGGCGGCAGATGGCGATAATACAGCTGCGTTTCCAGATTGTTCATTGTGTTTTCAAAATCAAGAGCGCACTGGATACTCTCGGAATCAGGACTTTCGCACACCTGATCAAGTTGCCGCATAACAATACCTCCTAAACAAAAAGCAGCATGCCCTGCTTCTTTTGGAGAATCAGCACAGCCTCCAGATAATCCTCCCCGGACGCATGAATCTTCATCGGTTCCTCCTTTATGCAAGGCTCCAGCCGGAAGCCTTTTTACGGATATTTACAAAATCCTGATAAATCCCGGCTTTTGCCATAAGCTCGTCATGGGTTCCCTGTTCGCTGATTCGTCCATCGGAGATCACCAAAATCTGATCTGCCTGACGGATGGTATTCAGGCGGTGTGCAATCACAAGCAATGTTTTACCCTTTACCAGTTCATTGATTGCCTCCTGAATATAGCTTTCATTATCGGTATCAACACTTGCAGTCGCTTCATCCAGAATGACAATCGGTGCGTCCTTCAAAATGCAGCGGGCGATAGAGATTCTTTGCTTTTCGCCGCCGGACAGAGTAGCGCCGCCTTCACCGATGACTGTCTGGAATCCATCTGGCAGCGCCATGATAAAATCATAGCAGCGGGCTTTTTTTGCAGCCTCATAGACTTCTTCCTCGGTAGCGTCCGGTTTGCCCATGCTGATATTGTTGTAAATGGTATCCTGGAACAAGTACACCCTCTGGAAAACCATGCTGATCTGTTCCATCAGTTCAGCGAGAGGTACATCCCGAATATCTGTACCACGGATTGTCACTTTGCCGGATTTCACATCCCACAGCCGCGCCAGAAGGTTCGCAATCGTGGATTTGCCACCGCCAGACGGTCCCACAAGTGCGGTCATGGTATTCTTCTGCATAGAGAAGCTGATGTTGTGCAGGACTTCCTTGTCCTGATAGGCGAAGCCCACATCGCTAAATTGTACTTCTGGCAGATCCGGCTGTGCCTGTGACAGAATATGTTGATTTCCGTTATCGGGAAGTTCGGGCTCGTCCAAAACAGCTTCAATGCGGTCTAATGCGGCATTCATCACGGTCAGTCGGGTTGCTTCTCCATAAAGAGCTTTCAGAGGTCCAAAGAGATCAAAGACAAAAAGCAGGACACCCAAAAGATAAGCCAGGGAGAGTACGCCTTCCTGATGTAAAAAAACGGATAAACCGAAGATAGCGGCAATACCCACGCCATAGAGAATGTTTAAGCCAGTGGTCCACGGTGTCATTTTCTGCTCAAACTTCGTATTGACATCCCTTGATTTTTTGAAGTTTTCCGTTAATTCGTCAGATTTTTCTCCGAGCAGATTGTAACTTTTGATAACCCCAATTCCTTCAGCAAAAGACAAGACCGCATCCGTCAAATTCTCGCTTTGGTTTTGACGCCCGACAGCCTCCTTGAAGGAAACCTTATTCATATATTTTGCAACCAGTGATGCCAGCAAGGTAATGATTACCGCAATCAGCCCAAGTCTCCAATCCAGTACGAACATAAAAACAGCTAAAACCAAAGTAGACAGCATATAGCTCATCATGTTGCCAATGGTACTCATAGAAACTTCCTCAATGAATACCATATCCGTACTGAGAACAGAGCTGATTTTGCCAATATTCCCCGATGTAAAGTAACCCATCGGCATTTTTCTTAAATGATTTCCCAACTCCATCCGTTTATCAGCAAAGATCATAAATCCAGCGGCACTTTGCAGACGGTCACTCAAATAGTGAACCACTGTCTGAACCACTACAACAGCTAATAATCCAAGTCCGACAAACAGACAGGTCTTTCCAGTCAGCGTATTATCAGCAAACCCGGCCAAGACAATAAACGCCATGAAGATCGGCATTTTGGAGAGAATGGACTCGACAAATGCACATAGAAATGCAGCCTGAATACGGCTTTTATACCTCCCGGAGAGGTTCAGGATTCTTGAAATCAATGCAAACATTTATCTTCCCTCCTTTGCAGTAGATACTTTCCACTCGGCGCTGTCCTGAGCCGCTTTCCACAACTTTTGGTATTCTGGGCAAGATTGAATCAGCTCCTGATGTTTTCCGGTTGCCACCATCTTTCCGTGATCCATAACGCATATTTGATCTGCGTTCATTATAGCGGGAAGTTTGTGAGCGATAACTACCAAGGTTTTTCCCTCCACCAGCTCCGCAATAGCAGCCTCCATTTTTTCCTCATTTTCTGGATCAGCATAGGCCGTGGCCTCGTCAAGCACTACAATCGGGGCATCCTTCAATATTGCCCGCGCCAGGGAAATTCGCTGGCGCTGCCCTCCGGAAAGCATTTTCCCCGCATCGCCCGCCATGGAGTGAATACCTTGCGGCAGCTTTTCCAGAAACTCCATACACTGGGCTTTCTTCGCCGCCTGCATTACTTCCTCATCGGTAGCATCCAAACATCCAAGACGGATATTTTCCAGCAGGGAGGTGTTAAACAGGTATTGATCCTGAGCCACATAGGAAATGCGGCTGTTCAATGCCTCCAGGCTCATATCACAAAGTTTCTGCCCGCCAATGGAAATGCTCCCTTTCTGCGGGTCATAGTAGTGGATCAACAGTTTTGCAAGGGTGCTCTTGCCAGAACCGGATTCACCAACTAGGGCAGTTTTTTGTCCTGCTTGTGCCACAAAGGTAATATCGTGGAGGACTTCGTTTTCCGCTATTATCGGTTTCCCATCTGGGCCAGGCTGTGTCGTCTGATACGCAAAGGAAACATGATCGTAAGAAATGTTAAAATCCTGTCCGTGGAAATCATCCTCAGCAGCTTGCAGCGGTGCCGCATTTAACATCTGTTCAAGTGCCGTGATCTTATAATTCAGATTCGGAATCGTCTCCATAAAGCTCAGTGCTTTCAGGAGAGGAATCCCAATGCTGAGGGAAAGGCAGAGGACTAAAATCAAATCAGGTAAAGTGCTTATGCCACAGAGAACAAACCATGCCCCAAGAGGCAAAGTCAGAATAACAGTGCAGGGCAGCAGACTTCCGTATATCGCCATCCAGGGCCAGGCGGCCTTATACCATGCCAAGGTATAATCCCGATAGTCCGTCACATCCTTGCGGAAGTTCTCGTAAGATTCACTCTCCCGGTTGAAAACCTTGACAACCTCCATACCATTGATGTACTCAATGATCGTGTTGTTCATTTTCTGTGCAGACTGATAGTAGGGACCCATGCGCTTCATTCCAACAGAGTACATAATGACCATGGAGAGCAGGCTGATCGGGATAGAGGCCAAAGACATAAGAGCCAGTTTCCAGTCCGCACAAAACATAGCAACATAAATCACCAGCGGAATCAGTAAATTTGCGATACCCTCCGGGACTGAATGAGCAAGGAGCAATTCCAAGCTGTCCACATCATCGACAAACAGCTTTTTGATTGTCCCTGTCCCTTTTTCCTCCACAATGCCAAGGGGAAGTTTCTCAAACTTCTCTTGCAGAGATACCCGCAGCCGGAACAATGTGTTATATGCTGCTTTATGAGAAATTGATAATCCCCATCCATATAAAACCGCCTGCAAAACAAGACAGATCAAAACCCCTATAACACGCAATAAAACAAATTCTGTCTCAACAGAATCGCCCATAACCAATGGTGAAATGACCTGATAGGCCAGCACAAAAGGCAGGACGCCCATAAGAACGCTGACCAGTACAACGACTGTGGACACATACATATTTTTCTTGTATGGCCCTGCGTACTCAAAGATTTTTTTGAACATAAGCCCTCCTTATATTAAGCTGTACTGTCTATGCTTCAAAAACAAGAGGCCGCCAAAGTAAAGCGGCTTCTTATCATTATCTTTCTGTCCAGTCAAGGCGGCCCTGACATTCATAATTTCTAAAATTCACTGGCGGATTCGGAAAAAATCCAAAACCTTTTTACTGCCGGATTCGTCCAATGGATAGCTTTCTTTTATTTGCCCTTTTTCCATATGGACTACATACGAACATCCCGCCATCACCAACTCCGGATCATGCGTAATAACAAGAAGCGTTTTGCCCTGATCCGCGAGTGACTTCAAACTCCGCGCAACTTCCCGCATATGTTTGAGATCAAGCCCGCTGGTTGGTTCGTCAAACACAATGATCTCCCGGTTACTCACAATGGCAGATGCGATCGCTACCCGCTGTTTTTGCCCGCCGGAAAGAGAAAGCGGGTGCCTGTCTTTATATTCCAGCAGATCAAACTGTTTAAGGATTTCATCTGCAACAGTTTCATCCTCGTTGTCCATGCTCAGAAGCACTTCATCCATCACGCTTTCGGTAAATAGCTGATGGCTGGTATCCTGCATTACCATGTAGCAATGTTTGAGCCGGGCTTTCCAATCAAGGGTTTTCCCGTCAACCTGCAAAAGGCCACACTTCTTTTCCAGTCCGCAAATACAGCGGGCCAGAGTAGATTTTCCAGCGCCATTCAGGCCGATAATGGCAATCGTTTCTCCAACAGGCAGTTCAGCACTCGGAATATGGAGGCTTTCCGGTTCCCGCTTTTTATACGCAAAGCAGAAATTTTGAAATTCCATCAGTTTAGCTGTATGCGCCTGATACTGATTCGCGGGTTTCAACTTCGAGAGAGAAAACGGCCGCAGCCCCATTTCTTTTCGAGTGCTATCCGATAAACTGTCAAATTCAGCAGGCGTGTATTCCCGTTCAATCTCCCCATCTTTTACATACAGCACACGATCTGCAAGATCGTGAAGGTAGTAAAGGCGGTGTTCTGCAATCAGAATTGTTTTGCCCTGCTTTTTCCAGAGGCTCAAGACCTGCCGCAGGTCATCAATAGCAGCCACATCCAGATTAGAAGATGGTTCGTCAAGGACCATAATTCCCGGTAGCAATACACTTGATGAAGCACAGGCTATTTTTTGCTTTTCGCCCCCGGACAGAGCAAACACGCTTCGCCCCATCAAATCTTCAATATGATAATCGGAAACTGTACGGTCAATCCTTTTCAGGATATCTTCCTGGGGATAGCCTAAATTTTCACAGGCAAAGGCTAATTCACTATCCGTATCCACGTTGAAAAACTGACTTTTGGGATTCTGGAATACAGATCCCACCATAGCAGCCAAGTCATAAAGCGGCGTATCTGATACGCTTTTTCCGTCCAGAAGGACATCGCCCTCTAAATTACCTTCGTAATAATGAGGCACCAGCCCGTTTACCAAACGGGTAATCGTTGTTTTCCCGCAGCCGGATTCTCCCGTGAGTAAAACAAATTCCCCTGTGTTTATGGTGAGATTGACATTTCTAATCCCTCCGCCGCTGGATTCTTCACCATAAGAAAAAGAAACATTTTGAAAATCTATCATGGCAAAATCCCTCCTGCGGAAATTATCGGGGAAGCAATCGCCCAAAACACTACAAAGCAACAAAACAAGATCAGCACCACATCGGCAAAATTGAATTTAAGCTGGCAAATGTTTGTGCGTTTGACAGGAGCGCCGAGGCCACGGGTAATTGCCGCAGCGGAAAGTTCCTCACCGATTTTCACGGAGCAGGTGATCATCGGGATCAGCTTATACTCCAATATTTTTGAAGGTTTTTTCCCTCCAAGTTTAATCCCACGCATTTTCATAGCGTCACTGATTGCTTCTGACTCCTGAAAGACAGTTGGAAAGAAGCGGAACATGACCGTTAAGGGGATCGTCACTTCTTTAGGCATATGGATTCTTTCCATGCCGGAAATCAATTCACTGACCGTTGTTGTTTTCACTGCATAGGCAGCAATCGCAACACTGGGAAGGATTCGGCAGAAGAATCCTGTTGTAAACAGAACGAGGAAATTCAATATCCCCGTAAGGTGCGGCAAAACATAAATTTGAACAGCAAAAAAAGCAGAAAACACAGCAATATAGCCCACAGCTTTTGCACATTGTTTCGAGGTAAGCAGCAATATAGCCGGAACCGTACAAAGAACAAGGCGGATCAGCCCCATAGCTTCTCCGCCTGTTCCACCCATGACAAAAATGCTTATGATGAAGATGAGCAACAGTTTTGTACGCGGATCGAGCCGTAGCCCTTGTTCTGTTTTTTTGCTGAGCAGAATTTCCCGCGCCATTATGCAATACCGGCACGCTGGAAGTGCTTTTTGCAAATGGCTTTCCCAATCATACCTCCGACAAGGCCAAACACAAAGCAGGCAACCAGCAGAATAGGCGCAATCCACATAGGCATATATGTATTAAGGGTAGCTGCATATTCAGCGCCGTATCCTTCAGTCAACATTACCATATAGCTTTCACGGTTCAGGAAAATGGGAGCAAAGTTGCCAAACACCCAGATGCTGAACACGCCGCAGGAAAGAACTGTACTCTTTGCACTTTTGTAGTCCGCCTTTTTCAGGATCACGTCAGCCAACAGGCCGCCAACAAGACCAGTTGCCATAGTAAGATAGCCGTTGCCGAAGAACACCATGATTAGGCCAATCAGGAAACCCATGATTGCAGTCATCCCGAATTTTTTAGCCTTTGTAACATACAGCATATAGGGGATGCCGCCAATCAAAGGGCACAGCACCGCCATCAGCGGAATAAAAACGGGGATAAAGCCAAGCATCGCCACCAGCATAACAATCACGACATAGATGACGGTGTAGATGCCGATAGTAATTAAATCTTTTCCCTCAAGCTGGGAACTTTTTTTCTGGGAACTCATACCAGTATCCTCCTTATCTCTGAGAAAATGAAAATGTGGTGTAGTTAGCTTTTTCTAACCACACCACATATAATAGCAATTTGCGCCCACGATTCCAACCCAAAACCAATTTTATTCTACCCAAAATCAGTATTTTTGCGTTTATCCAATCGTAGCTTCTGCTTTATAGTTTTTCGGATTCACTCCGTATTTCCTTTTGAACGCCGCTGCGAAATTGCTTGCTTTTGAATATCCCACCAGTATAGCCACCTGGCTGACATTCAAATTACTTTCTAACAGCAGGCTTGCCGCCTTTTCTAACCGCTGGTCGATGACATACGCATGAACCGATGTTCCGAACAGGGAGGAAAAGCCCTTCGTCAATTTTGAAGTGCTGATATTGACCTGCCGCGCCAATTCCTCGCAGCTCGGAGCCAGGGCAAGCTGGCTGTCAATAATTCGCTTTGCCTCTATGATGGAATCCCGGTCACTTCTGGAAATTGCAACGTAGGTTGACGCGAGAATACTCAGCTCCAGGACCTCGCTCAAATATACCGATAGCAGCTCAAAGACCTTGCTTTCCAGAAACAGGTATCCCAACCCGCCGCGATATTGCGTGAAGTCTTTCAGCTCCGCAAAAATGCGTTCCATATAGGGCGTGATATTCACCTTTGATATGCCGTCCAATAATTTTTTCTGATAGACCTCGATCTCACCAGCCTCAAAGTAGTCATTCAGAATCTTATAGAAATAGGATAGAGGTATTTTCACATTTTTGAAAAGGAAATCGCTCTTTTTAGAATAGCACAGATATTCCATTTTCCCGTGGCCGCGATAAATACAGGATTCACCCTTTTGTATGCTGGCACTTTTCCGGTTGTCTGCAATATTCCAGGAAACACCGTCATTGAAGCAGAACAGCATTTGTATGTATTCTTCACTGCTCACTCCCTGCACGTTCATATCCGAAAAGTAATTCATTCTCCAGTCTGAAACAACTGCTCCCTGTTTCGTGACGATCTGCGAAATCTGACCGGTTCCCATGTCTGTCGGAATATCTATGGTGATCGTCTGCGGTGAATTAGAGAGCAGATCACGATAAAGATTATTCATGTATTGATTTGTCATGTATGAGCGCCCTCCTTATGGTTAGCCAAGACTAATAATAGTTTACAACACCAACCCGGAAAAGTCAATTTGTATTCCTTGTGTAGCCAGGGCCATGATGGATCACACCATGAATGGAGGTTCAGCCGTGGCCTTTTTCTGTTTTTCTTTGCGGATACAACCATTTTACCCTTTCCAGATTGTAGTATTAGTAGAGGGAGAAATAGAAGGTAGGATTTCGATAGCAAGCAGTGCGCCGTGGTACCACGGCACGATTTTTGAATCCGATTTCTAAAAATCAAATTCAAAATGCTTGTTGGGCTGTGCCCAAACCCCTTATGTTCTGCATCCGGTGGATGCAGGCTGCGCATTCCTGCGGAACGCTTCTATTGCGTGTCAATGCACACTCTCCCTGAAAATTCCGAATGCTTTTTGGTGTAAGCGTCAATGGCGCAGTCATGGCATCCGTGGTAAAATGAATGCGTTGTGTGCCTGACACACGAAAAAGAGAGGACGGATGCAGAGATGGAACAGCTTTACCTGATGCCCGGTGAGGAACGCTACACGAAATTTCAGGACGAAAACGGCGTACCGAAAGTTCGGTATACTTACTGTTCGCTGCACGGCAGACTGTTCAATTGCACTTGCAAAACCATGGATGAAGCCCAGCGGTTGTGCGAGGACTGGCTCGTAACACAAGATCGCTGCTATATAAACTAAAAAAGACCGCCGAGAACCTGACCTGTGATGGTCGGTTCTCGGCGGTTTTGGTTTATCGGGTTTGCTCTTTTTCTTTGCTGTCCTTTTCCTCCGCAAAGAACAGTTCCACATTCTTCTGCGCTTTTACGATGTCCTGCATCTCATCCCGCGCCTTGCGGTACTCCGGGTAGAGTGCTTTTTTCTTGGTGAGCAAAGCCGAATACTCTGCATTCAGTTCTTTTACCTTCGGCAGCTTTTTCAATCTTGTTTCATCAAAAGCGGCTTTGGCGGCTCGGTGCAGCGTGATTTCCTCCCGGTGCGCTTCCAAAAATTTGGAACTGTACCCGGATTTGCGGTAAGCATCGTATACAGGCCGGGTCTTGGCATAGTTGACGATGTGCGCCCGGAGGACGGCGATTTCTGCCATACGCTTCTCGGCGGCCTTGATGGAGTCGCCTAGTTCATGATAGTGAGAAAGTGCAGCATCAGCACGCTCTTTCAACTCAGCAGCACTGCCAATTTTCTGCTCCTGCAAAAAAATCAGCGTTTTGGACATCTCTTTCAGATTGTGCTTCTTCGCCCAACGCTCGTATCCACCGCCCTTGCCCTCGGCAAGTTTCGCTTGAATGTCCACCAGCAACTGAAATGTCTGTTCCTTTGGTGGCTGTTTCTGATGGGGATGATGCTTTGCCTTACCAGCCAACACCGCCTTGATTTCTTCCTCGCTGTACCCAGTACCCAGTGTCTTGAAACGGATAAAGCGTTTCTGCCGTGTACCCTTAACGGAAGTGTATTTTCCACGCTTGATTTCATAGCCCTGCTGTTCCAGATCTTGCAGAAAATCTTCGTAGTCGGTGGGCTTCTGCTGCAAAATTTCGTCGATGACACCGCACAGTCGGTCGCGGTTGCTTTCCCTTGGCAGATAGGTGATACGCTTCTGCCGTTCCCGATAAGGCTTCTTTTCAATTACGGAAAGCTGATGCTCCAGACAAATTAAATCGCTTAACCGCTGCACTGCCAGCCCGGAAAAGAAAAAATCTCGAAATTTCCGGGTGCCATCCAAAGCGGTCGAATTAAAGATAATGTGATTGTGGATATGCTCCCGGTCGGTATGAGTGGCAACGATAAAAGCGTGTTTGCCTTTCAGGAATCGGGAGGCCAGCTCATAACCAATGCGGTTTGCATCTTCTGCCGTGATTTCGCCGGGTCGGAAGGATTGCCGGATCTGATAGGCAATCACATTGCTTTTCTGGCTGCGCCCGGTGGTCTGCTCGTACAGCTTTTTCGTGAGCATGAACTCCTCATCCACAGTAAGCGGGCTGCATTGATAGCTGCTGACAAGCTCGCCCTTTTCAGTCTTGGCAGGATTCTGTGCATAGTCGGTGCGGTCTTTCAGGCAGACGGCAATAGATTTTCCTTTGTGCTGATGCAGTGCAATCAGACGAGTAGCGGCCAGAGCAGATCCCCCCTTCAACGAAAAAGCCGCCCGAAGGCGGCAAGAAGCTTCAAAATCAAATCAGGTCCCGAAGCCAACCGCTGAATTTCTCAACGCCCTCCACCATTGCAGTTGCGCCGACAAAAAGGACAAAGCAGAAAAATTCAGCAACCAGCAGAATCAAAAACTGATTCCAAGTCTGGCGATAGACGGTATAGATGCCGCAGCCGAAGATATACAGCATCAACGGCGCGACAACATAGCTGGACAAGATAAGCAGCCACTTTGCCATCAGAGCCAGAAAAGCTACAAACAGAGAGATCGGGGCAAGCACCATCTTGAACAGAATCCTCATATCAAACACCAACCTTTCCTTTCGCCCCTATTATAAAGGTATCGGCCTCTGCCTTGCAAGGATGTCAACCGTTATGTAAGCCCGCAGCCTCCCACTGCGGGAAAATGTTTAGAGCTCAGCCAGCCGGGAAAGAATCTGCCTGCCAATGTCGATTAGCTCATCCAACCGTTGCCGCAAGTCTTCCATGTCGGCGGCGTAGACCCGACCATTTTCATTGGCGGCTTTAGCGTACTGGTTCAGGTTGTTGCTGCACATCTGGAGCAGATATGCCATGCGGCGCAGTTCTTTGAGGTCAAGATGCAGGCAATATCCGTCCAGCGCCATCTTGCGCAGATAGGAGCCGATGCTCAGAATGCCGCTGGATTCCATTTTGTTCCGAATCCGTTCCAACTCCGGCTTGCTGACCCGGAAATGGAGCTGCTGGTCGCGACGGTTGCTCACCGGGCATCACCGTCCTTATCCAAGTAAGATTTGAATGGTCGGACAGGCTCCACTTTATCAGCCTTTTCTTCCAGAGCTGCCAGCACAGAGGGGCGGGCATCCGGCTTTTCTTTCGCTTCGGGTTCTGTCCGGCTGGACTGATGCTCCATGTTCAACAGCGCATCCAATTCTGCAAGGCGGGCAGACTTTTCGGCCAGTTCCTCCTCCTGTGCAAAGGGCTTTGCCACTTCGACCTCTGCGGCCTGCTTCTGCTGTTCAAGGTTTTGCCGGGCATTTTCGGCATCTGCAATACGGTCAGCGAAATTGTCGATGGCATTGTCCAGACGGACGATGTTGCCGCGAGGGTCATCGCCCAGCGGTACCGGATAACTCAGCTCGCCGCGGAGAACGATTTGATGCTCATTCTTGAAACTGTCAAAGCGAATATTCAGCTCAAAGCCGCGATAGGTGCCCAGCAGCATCATATCCGCATTCGGCATCTCCTTGCAGGCGAGCATCAGCCGCTCACCAGCGGCTTTTTTCTCATCGAACACCATGCCCTTGATCGTCATGCCGCAGAAGTTCTCCTTATCCTGCGGGTGTGCGTCTGCGATTTGGGCATCGTTTTTCAGAGCCGCAATACGGTTCTTCGCTTTCTGAATTTCCTCCGGATAATGCTTGAGCAGCTTATCTTCCAGACGATATTTCTGGTTCTGGTAATCCGAGCGCAGCACCTTGAGCTTTGCTACCTGCACATCCAGATCCATCTTTTCCCGGATGCGCGGGTCGCCTGCGCATAGGGCCTTGACCTCGGCATACGAAAGAGCCTGCTCATCCACATCATCACAGGAGCGCATCGGAGATTTGCTCGTCATGATCTGCGAAATAAACTTCTGTTTGTTTTCCAGCGTTTGCCAGAGGTAGGCGTCGAATGTCCCCTCCGTGACGTAATTATAGACGTAAACTTGTTTGTTTTTGTTGCCCTGACGGATGATTCGGCCGTTGCGTTGGGTCATATCGGACGGTCGCCAGCCTACATCCAGATGATGCACGGCCACCAGCAGGGTCTGGACATTGGTGCCTGCGCCCATCTTTGCAGTGCTGCCCAGCAGGACACGCACCTTGCCGCTGCGGACTTTGGAGAACAAATCCGCTTTCTTACCTTCAGTATCAGCGTTGTGGATGAACTCGACCTCCGATTCCGGCACCCCGGCGGCAAGCAGCTTTGTGCGAATATCATCGTAGACATTGAACGAGCCGTCTCCCTTGGGCGTGGACATATCGCAGAAAATCAGCTGCGTCAGATTATCCTCTTTGGTTTCGTTCCAGATACGCAGAACATTGTCGACGCAGGCATTCAGCTTGCTGTCCGGGTCATCCGGGGTGAGCGGATTCATCAGCCGCTGGTCAAGGCCGATTTTACGTCCGTCCGAGGTGATCTTCAGCATATTGTCCACCGAGGGGTCAACCGCACCGCTATGCACCTCAGCAGCACGTTCGCTCAGGGATTTCACCATGTCCTGCTGGATTTCCGAGGGTTTGACCACGACAGTTTCAAACTTGGCTTCCGGAACAGGCAGATGCAACTGGTCGGAAGTCTTGATGTCCGCTGCCTCCTTGAACATATTCATCAGCTCCGGCAGGTTAAAGAACTTGGCAAAACGTGTGCGCGCACGGTAGCCGGTTCCTTCCGGCGCAAGCTCAATGGCCGTGGTGGTCTCGCCAAACGTAGAAGCCCATGCATCAAAGTGGGTCAGTTGTTTCTGCTGGAGAGTGCTGTACTGCAAATAGCGCATCAGTGTGTACATTTCCGTCATGGAGTTGCTAATGGGCGTTCCCGTTGCGAAAATCACGCCGCGCCCGCCAGTCACTTCATCCAGATAACGACACTTGCCGAACATATCGCTGGACTTCTGTGCTTCGGAGGTAGAAAGGCCAGCAACATTGCGCATCTTGGTGTAAAGATATAGGTTCTTGTAGTTCTGGCTCTCGTCCACAAATAACCTATCTACGCCTAATTGTTCAAATGTGACCACATCATCCTTGCGGTCGGTGGACTGTAGCTTTTTCAGTTTCACCTCCAGTGTTTTCCGTGTCTTTTCCATCTGTTTCACAGTAAAATGCTCACCGGACTGTTCCTTGGCCTCTGCAATGGCTTTTTCGATTTCCTCGATCTGATCTTCGATGATCCGTGCCTGCCGTTCCGCAGAAAGAGGGATTTTCTCAAACTGCGAGTGGCCGATAATGACGGCATCGTAGTCGCCGGTTGCGATGCGGGCGCAAAAACGCTTTCGATTGGCGGGTTCAAAGTCTTTCTTGCTGGTAACGAGCAGCTTTGCATTGGGGTATAGCCGCAGGAACTCGCTGGCCCACTGCTCGGTCAGATGGTTGGGTACCACGAACAGGCTTTTCTGACACAGGCCCAAACGCTTAGATTCCATTGCCGAAGCTGCCATCTCAAAACTTTTGCCGGCACCCACCTCGTGGGCGAGCAGGGTGTTCCCACCATAAAGCACATGAGCAACTGCATTGCGCTGGTGTTCCCGCAGATTGATCTCCGGGTTCATACCGACAAAATGGATATGGCTTCCGTCATACTCGCGGGGCCGGGTACTATTGAACAACTCGTTATACTGCTTCACCAGCAGATTCCGCCGCTGCGGGTCTTGCCAAACCCAGCCTGCAAAGGTATCCTTGATGGCCTGCTGCTTCTGCTGGGCAAGCATCGTCTCCTTCTGGTTCAGGACACGCCGCTCTTTACCATCCTCCTCAATGGTATCATAAATGCGGCAGTCCCGCAAATTCAAGGTGTCCTCCAAAATCTTGTAGGCGTTGGCCCGGTGGGTGCCGTAGGTTTCGGTGGACATGATATCATACATTCCGGCGGCAGATTTGTTGCCGATGCGCCATTCGGACGTAAATGGAGAGTAGCGGACTTGGATCAGGTTGTTATAGCGGATGCGGTAGGGCGGCTGAAAAGTCTCCATCATAAACTGCTGCACAATGGCGGGATTCAGCCATGTGGCACCCAGTCGGATGTCGATTTCTGATGCTTCAAGGTCCTTCGGCTGCGCTTTGGTCAAAGCCTCCACATTGATCTTGAACTCCGGGTGGCTTTCAGCGGCAAGCTGAGCCATGCGCAGTTTATTCCGCACATTGCCGGAAAGATACTCGTCCGCAGTCTGCCAGCCTGCTTCCGGCTCATCTGCATCCGCAGAAGGGTCTTTGAAAATCACGCCTTGCAGCTCTGTGGTAATACGCTCATAATCGCCGGGAGTGCCGAGAAGTTCCGCCATATAGGGCAGATCAACACGGCCATGTTCTCCAATGGACACTGCCAGTGCTTCGCTGGGGGTGTCCACGCTGGTGACCGTGTGCTCTGGGCGAATCGTTCGCTTGGTGAACATATCCGCCTTGCTTTTGAGCTGTTTATTCTCATCGAGATTTTCCAAAGAGCAGAGCAGATAGTAGGAAGAATCATCCTCAAACAAACGCCCATTTTTGCGGTCGTTGAGCAGACCGTATTTTGCGGTAAAAGCGTCATAAGCTGTGTTCAGCTTTGCTTGGGTTGCCTTAATGTCCTCATCCGGGTAATCGTCCAGCTGCTCCTGAATCAGCTGGTTGACGATCTGCCGCAGTTCCACCATGCCGGTGACACGGGCTTTGGCATTATCGGACAACTCCACCTGCGTCATAATCGAATTTTCTCGGTAGTACACCTCACCGTCCACCACCGTGTAGGAGAAGTTTTTCACATCCGGGTCAGCCGGGAGAATATGCTTCTCGTTTTCGGCATCCGCAATATCTGGTGTTTCTACCTCAACTTCGGTGTATTGCCCCTCAATATGCTGCACCGCTTCTGCAAGCTGGTCGGCAAGGCTGGTGCCCTCGATGGAAGCAACGGTGAATTCCTCCCGTCCGTACTGGGTGCTTTCGGTGGTCATCTCGCCCAGCACCATCTCCGGGTGGTCTACGAAATACTGGTTGATGGCAAAGCCGCCCTCGGTCTTGCCAAGCTGCACCCAGTCCGGCTCATGGTCAATGGGGCGGTCACGCTTTTGCAAAAAGATAATGTCGCTGACAACATCCGTGCCAGCATTGGCGCGAAACGCATTATTCGGCAGACGGATGGCACCCAGCAAATCGGCACGCTCTGCCATGTGTTTGCGGGCGGTGCTGTCCTTGCTGTCCATGGTATAACGAGAAGTCACAAACGCCACAATGCCGCCCGGACGCACTTGGTCGATGGCCTTGGCGAAAAAGTAGTTGTGGATACTAAATCCCAACTTGTTGTACGCCTTATCGTTGACCTTGTACTGACCAAAGGGCACGTTGCCCACCGCCAGATCGTAGAAATCACGGCGGTCGGTGGTCTCAAAGCCAGCCACGGTAATGTCTGCCTGCGGGTACAGCATCTTGGCAATGCGCCCGGTGATGCTGTCCAGTTCCACACCATATAGGCGACTGTCCGCCATGCTATCCGGCAGCATTCCGAAGAAGTTGCCTACGCCCATACTAGGTTCCAGAATGTTACCGCTGTGGAAACCCATGCGCTCCACGGCATCATAAATAGAGCGAATCACCACCGGGGAGGTGTAGTGAGCGTTCAGGGTGCTGGAACGGGCGGCGGCGTATTCGTCCTCAGAGAGCAGCCCTTTCAGTTCCGTATACTCTTTTGCCCAGTTATCCTTATCCGGAGCAAAGGCATCTGCCAGACCGCCCCAGCCCACATACTGGGAAAGCACCTGCTGTTCCTCGGCAGTGGCACCACGATGCTCCTGTTCCAGCTTGAACAGGGTGCGGATGGCTTCAACGTTCCGGGCATACTTCTGCTTTGCACCACCCTCGCCCAAATGGTCATCCGTGATGCGGAAGTTCCCGGCAGGCTCCGGCGCAGATTCGGTATTCAGGGCTTCATCCAAGGCGGCGGCATCCGGGAAGGTCTGCACTTCTCCGTCAATCACCGTAGAGATGGGAAGTTCGTCCAGTTCCTCATCGGAAAGTTCCGGCTCAACCTGCCGCAGACCGTCCTCGAATTGTCGTTTGTTGATAACTTCGTTATCCCACGACTGCCCGTGTGCGCTGGTGTCGATGCGCACATCGGTATCACCGATATAGCCTACTGTTCCTTCAATCGTTCTGGTGGGAAGGTCTACTACAACTTCGTCCCCGACCTTATAGCTGACCTCTTTTTCGGGAACCAGATCAATGGCTGCGGCCTGCTGTTCTTCGTACAGTTCTCTGATGTGCGGAAGATGCTCATTGCGGAAAATGGGCAGTCTGTTTTTCGTCAGCTCCATGTCCTGCAAGCTGACGGATTTGAACGTAAAATTAACGTGTTCCACCCGAAAATCCCGGCCATCCAGCTTGATGATGCTGCCGATTGGCAGATAATCCGCTTCCCGGAGATATTTTGCCTGGTGGTGGGAGCCATCTTCGTTCAAGCCAGCCAGATAGACGTTGTTGCCCGCTGCCCACAGCTTTTTAGATTCTGCTGCCCACTGCTCACTCGGAAAACCAGTTACTTTGACTTTGCCAAGCACATTTTCCTGTGACAGGAGATTGGTGCGCAGAATCCGCTCCACAGCAACGGCATCTTTGTCATAGAACAGATAGTTACCGTTCAGTTCAAAGCCCACGAGGGTGTTGGGATACTGTTCTTTCAGAGCAGTGTACTCTGTGGCAACAGTACCATCCAGCATCGGAAGCTGACACTCAGCTTCCTGTCTGGCAGTACGCTGTTCCTTCTCCTTGTCGGTGAGGTAGCGGTCGGATTGGATCATCAGGTCAATATACTTTTCCACCTGCGCCCATTTCAGGGTGATTTTCTGGTGGTCGGGGTAATGATCAAATTCTAGTCCCTTCCAGTCGTGGTTCACAAAGCCGCTGCTGCCATCCAGATAATCGTGAGAATGCCCGCCAATGCCGTACTCCTTTGCTAACGCTTTGGCACGGAGCTTTCGGTCGGGCTGTGTCTGGTATAGTTCAATAATTCGCTGCTTGCCATCCTGAAAGCCGGAGCCATGCTTGCGCAGTTCATGCTCAATTTCAGCTTGCGACAAGGAAAAAGCGGAGGACGATTTCTCGTTCTCCGCTTGGTCGATTGCTTCAATTTGCTGGGCTTCGGTGGGGATGCTGAGGTTGAAAAAACTCAGCTGTAAATCAGTTCCATCAGGATCACTTCTTCCACCTGTGCTTTCAGGCTGTTCATGTGCTGCACCCACATCAGTTGGTTCTGCGCTTTGTCCGGGGCTGGGTTCTGCTTCAGCAGTTCGGTCATCATCTGCTGCTTCTGGTTCTCCGCTGCCTGCTCCACTTCCAGCAGGTGCGGATGCAGCTTCCCGGTCAGCAACATCGAGTTGTACATCACCGGGCGATTCTCCATCAGATACATACGGCGCATCCTGCCGTACCTGCCCAGCGGCTTCTGGGGTTGGCTCAAAGTCAGGTTCGGGAGCTGGTAATCCCCGACGGTCGAGTAAGTCACGTTCCTGCTGTTCGTATTCATATTGGCTCCTTTCTGCATTGCGGCGACGGATGGCGGTTTTTACAGTGCGCTCGATGTTCCGCAGCACCTCACGGCTCATGTCGCTGACGGCTGCGCCGAGGGCGTAGACACTATCCGGGGTGGAAAAATCGTGGATTGCCTGAAAATCGTCCTTGTCGAACCACCCGGTAGGCTCAAAGCCGCAGCGTTCCAGCAGCGTATAGGTGACGCTGATGGCGGCGGCGGACTTGAACTGCATCTCCACCCCGGCTTCATCATAATCCATCAGCAGCGAACCGTCAACGATGGCGCGGATGTCCCCGCTGTTGTTGTCCCAGTAATCTGCCACCAGTTTCCCTGCAACGTCCGCAAGCTGCTGGCTGACACGCTCCCCGCTGATGCCGTAGGTCTTGCTCAACATTTCCGAAACCGGTTGTTTCAGGTCATCGTTGTACTGCCACATCTCCGGGTCACGGGAATTGCGGCGCACCCCGGTGTCGCTTACGTCAAAAACGTAGTGCAGTCGAGGGAATCCACTGGATTCGTCCAGCAGAGCAATGCCCTTGGCACCCCGGCGCACATAGCGGTTCATCCGATTGTTCCAGATGTCAAAATCGGCGCAGGCGGTGGCATCCGGGCGCTGGGCGTAGATCATGAGCTGGTCCGCAAAAGGGTACTTGTACAGCCGGGATGCGGTGGTCAGGTATGCTGTCCAGCTTTCCCAGTACCGGGTCAGACCATTGGCCGTGCGCTGGGCAAGGGCGAGATATTCTTCGGTTTTGCTTGGCATTTTAGCCTCCTTCTTCAGATTTTAGGGTATAAAAAAGCGGGCAACCGTTTTAGGGTTGCCTGCAGGAGTATGTAATAATTGGGTTATCGTTGACTTTGAAGTTCTGATGATGAATGTCTATTTTTCATCGCTTTCGGGCGGACGAACATAACGTAACATTTTTCTTTCACAGGCACCAAATTCCAAATAGTTGTTTTTTGCCTCGTTTAGAGTTATTCCATGATTCAAGTCACTGGGGTCGCTATCAGAAGTAATAAACGGGTCATTCTCCCAAAAGCAAACTGGGCAAATGTACCCACAATCTTCCTTTGGTGGAACATTATAAGTAAAACATTCGCAGCATGGACATTGATACTTTTTCAAATAGATGCACCCCCGCAAGCACCGACTTATCAATTTGTATATGGCTCTGTGTCTTTTCCATCGTATACAATTACTTTAATGTTGGTGGCCGCATCAACATCCGCATGAATACCTACGGTATATTCTTTGTCCGTAACATTCGCAAAAGAGTAGCAGCTTCCCGCAGGAATATTGCCGGATACGATTTCCTGCTCGCCTTCGCAGAGCAAATGCACTACAATTTCAAAATCATTCCTATTCTGAATCGTCAGTGTGCCCGTTTTGGATGAAACCTTTACATTAGAATAAGTGATTACATATTGGGCAGATGTTGATTTTTCTGTACAAGACACAGAGCAATCCCATTGGATTGTAGCCTTCGCCTTTCTGTAAGATTCCGAAGATCTATACGCCGAAATTATAATGATTGCGGCTACGGCAAAGACGCTCACGATAATGAACACTATTGGTGCTTTTTTCTTCATAGTCTTTATCTCCGAAATTTCCAATTCATTGAGTTGAGCATATTACATACGCGAACACTCCAACCCTACAGCTCAATTTCCACCGCAAGCTGCTCCTGCTTTTCTTTTTCGTCAGCGATTTGGACATCAACATCTTCGCGTATCTTTTTCAGAAGTGCAAGGACTCGCTTGATTTGACCTTTGGTATTCTCCACTCTGCTCTGTGCCTGATTGATGTGATCCAGAACTGCCCAGTCTGCAAAGAGGCCATCAAAGAAGAAATCCGCAAATTTCAAAAAGCTGTCTACTGTAACCTGAAGGTCTGCGGTGATCTCAACATCGGCAAGTTCAGTTTTGAACCGCCGCAGTTCCACTTGAAGCTGTTCGATTTGTTCCTGCGCATCGTCCAGTTCCGCATACTTGGCGAGATCCACCCCCAGACCACCACCCATCACGTCCCATGTGCTCCAGCCCTCGGCATTATCCAGCGTTTCCAGAACTTCATTGACCGTGTGCAAGGCAGTCTTTCCTGCGTTGATGGCTTCCAGCAGCTCCCGCTTTTGAACTTTCAGTGCGGCAATGCGGCTTTCGCTTTCCGCAATCTGCTGTGCGGCAGGGTGGGCAGAGACTTTGATGCTTTTGATTTTTTCGGAAAGAGCAGCTTGATACTGACTTTCGCAATCGGACAGCCGTGCCAGTCTATTTTGAATCTGCTTCAAGTCGGCATCAACGGAAGAAAGATCATGGAGAGCCGCATCGTACTTGACGCGGGCTGCATAGGCTTCCTGCCGTTCTTTGTCCAGCTTTTCATCCATTTTTCCAATCACTTGATAGAAAAATGCGGCAAGGCTGTGTCCCTCCAGACGGTCCACATCAGCCTGCTCTGCCAGCTTGGATTTTTCCAGCTTTTTCAGGCAATCAGCAAGCGTATCTCTCTGGGCGGTCAGTTCTTTCTGTTTTGCTTCGCAGCTTTTCTTTTCAGCGACCTGCTGCCAAAGCTCTTTCAACGTAGAATCACTCATAAGGAATGTCCTTTCCCGGCATTACGTTTCTTCGTTCAGAAGCTGGTTCAAAAAATGCTGCCGAATATTTACAAATGTTTTGGTGATAACGTAGCTGTCCGTATCTTCATACTGACAAGGATGAATCGTGCCATTGTCGAAGCTAAAAATTTCAGCATCAGGCATTCCGAGGAGAATGGGTGAATGTGATACGATAATGAATTGCGCCCCTTCTTGGGCACACCGATGAATGTTGATCAGTAACGTGAGCTGCCGCTGCGGGGATAAAGCGGCTTCCGGCTCGTCAAAAATATAGACTCCATCTGCACCCATGTAGTCCTGCGCAATAGCGAGGAAACTTTCACCGTGTGATTTTTGGTGATAGCCTTTGGAGGGATGATCGTCATCGGAATAGTCGATTTCCTTGGTGGCTACATTGTAGAAGCTCTCTGCCCGGAGAAAATACCCGAACTTTGGTCTGCGATACCCCTTGGAAATCGTCATAGCCTCACATAGTTCCGAATGGGAGTTGTATGTGGAAAATGAATAGTTCTTCGTTCCACCCTCTGCGTTGAAGCCGTAAGCAACAGCGATTGCTTCCAGAAGCGTAGATTTTCCGCTTCCATTTTCGCCAACAAAGAACGTAATGGGCTTATGGAATGTAAAAGTGTCGATTCCGCTGATGGCAGGAATCTGACGAACATAATTGTATGGGCGCACTCTGTTCCAGTCGATGGTCAGCCCTTGGATAAACAGATCGTTCATACAGCACTCCTTACTATATAATGTAGGAGAACGATTAGTTCCGCTCAAACCCAAGATAGCGGGTGCCCTGAAAACTCAGCTTTCCAATGTCGCCCTCCACAAGCATTCCGTAGTCCGAACCACTTACGGTAAGCTCCATGCGGTCGCCGCTCTCTACCTGAAAGGTTGCATAATAGGTCGTGAACGTATGCGCCATCGTATTGTCTGTATGGTGGCGAGAAACTTCCGTTCGCTTTGCCACAACCGTTGCCGGAACGGTCAGCCGCGGCGAATGGTTGTTTTTATTCCATGTGCTGATATTTCCGATGATGGTGTATAGGATCATGCCCAAAACCACAAGGAACAGGATGGGAAACAGAATGCTGAACAGCATATCAATTCCAGCGTAAAACATCTTATTCCTCCAAAATTTCTTCCAGCAGGTCCTTTACATCGTCCAGAAAGGATTCTTCTCCGAGGGTGTTCACCTTGAAGAACACCGCTTGACTGCCTCCTGCGGTGATGGCAGACAGCCGGATGGGGCTGTCCGCATTCTGGAACATGGTCAGCGTCAGACTCAGGCGGTTGCCGCCCATCATGCTGTACCGTTCAAATACACGGACACTGCACCGGGCATCACCCTCTTTGAAATCACTGCCTGCCTCTAAATCTGCCGACCAGCTGCTGTCCGGAATTTCCTGTTCCAGTTTCCGAAGCAGTTTGTCAAAATTCTTGTTTCGGATGGTCTTTTCAAAGATTGCCATAATGGTTCCTCCGTTATGCCAACGAAATTCGGTTCCTTTATCTGGAACACGAGCGAAGCTGCCGAAAAATTGCAGAGAAGCTCCTCTCAATAACCGAAAGCCAGTGCGCCGCCATCCACAGCAAAATCCTGTCCGGTGATATAAGCGGCACCATCGCCCACCAGGAACTCGGTCATCTTACCCAAGTCGCGGGTGTCACCGTAGGCGTGCAGCGGCATCCGGTTCAGAATTTTCTGCTCCCGGGCTGCGTCCACTACCTGCTCGTTCATTTTGCTGCGGAACCACCCCGGCGCAATGCTGTTGACGGTGATGTTGTCCTGCGCCCACTCCACGGCCAGAGCGCGGGTCATCGCCAGCACAGCGCCCTTGCTGGCACAGTACGGCACCACCTCGCTGAAGCCCAGATGGGCGCTCATGCTGGTGATGTTGATGATGCGACCCTTGTCCGCACTTTTCTTCAGATAGGGGTAACAAATCACACTCATCTGGAACAGGTATTTGACATTCACATTCATGATATTGTCAAACTGCTCCATGGGAAAGTCCTCGGCCCGGCATTTATAGCTGACGCCTGCGTTGTTAACCAGAAAATCCAGACAGCCGTTATGCTTTGCGGCCAGCTCCGCCACCAGTGTTTTCATAGCTTCTGCATTGCCGATGTCACCCCGCAGATGGACAACGCCCGGTGCACTTTCGCCTACACCCTCTTTGGGCTTGCCGGTGCGGCTGATGACATAAACTGTCGCGCCGGCCTGAGCCAGCACATTTGCGATCTGGAAACCGATCCCGCTGCTGCCGCCGGTCACGATACCGGCCTTTCCCTTCAAACCTGCCATAAAAAGCACCTCTTATCTTTTATCTGCGACCTGAAAGTTGTCAGTTTCAGTATATCATACCTTTGCAGGATGCGAAAGCTCTTATGTACGCCGCCCGCAGGCGGCAAAAATCAGTTCATTGGAAATTCCAGTCCTGCAAACTCGGCATCCGTCAGCCGTTTCAGCTTTTCAATGACCTGCTCTGACAGTTCCCGCAAAGCAGTTTCATCCGGCATCAGGTAGCACTGCACCAGCCGCAGCTCCCGCACCAGCCCCTGCCGGGTGCCGGTATTGTAGAGCATCATCAGCATCAGCTCATCATGGTTAAATTGCATGGTCATTCCTCCCCTTCCGGTACTTTGTGGGATTGCATTCCGGCATATCGCATTTCGCCTTGAGTTGGCTCAGCACCGAAGATCGTTCCTGCTTACTTGCGCTCTGCAATGTCGCTCATCTTGTTGAAGAAGCCGGAAACGGCACGCTCCATGCTGTCGATTTTGCGGCTCATGTTCTCAATGGTCTTTGCGGTCATAGGCAAAGATGCTCCTGCCCCCCGCGCTGATTTCCGCCGCACGGACAGAGTGCGGAATGGGCTGCTCAAATACCCGGATTTTGCTGCCGTACACCTGCCGAATCAACGCGTCGATTTCCCTGCCGTAATTGGTGCGGCTGTCCGTCATGGTCATCAGGATACCCTCGATTTTCAGCTTCGGGTTGATTTGCCGGCGCACTTTCTGGATGGTCTGCAGCAGCTGCTCCAGTCCCTTTGCCGAAAGGTACTGCGCCTGCACCGGAATCAGAGTGGTATCCGCTCCCGCAGCATTCTGCGTTTCGAAGAGCAGGTATCCACCAGAAGATTCACGATTTGATGGATGGTGTCCTCCTCATCCGGGCAGGCCCGGAGCAGCAAGTCCACCTCCAACGACTGCATAAAATACGCTTCCAGCCGTGTGCACTCATCCGGTTCGTCCTCCGCATCGGAAGAGAAAGGATCAGGTTCACTCCCCTCGGTTTTATTCCACTCAGTCTTATTTCCTCGTGATTTTGCCGTCTCCGGCTGCGCTGAATCCGCGGCACCGGAACCGTTCTTTTCGCGATTCCGGAAACGCGGGTCTGCAAAGTTTTTGACGTAAATCAGATTGGGTTTTCCCAGCCCGCGCCGTTTGCGCTCGATCAGTCCAAACTTTTCCAATTCCCGGAACAGTTTGGTTGCCTTGTTGTCTGCGCAGCCCAGTGCATCCATCACTTCCTGCACAGGAAAAATGATATACACCCTTCCCTGCTCATCCAGCCATCCGTTTTTCACCGACAGCCCCATGCGGTCCAGCAGGATGCCGTACAGCGTTTTGGCATCAGTGGACAGGTCCTTGAATTTTATGTCCCGGAATAAAATTTTGGGCACCCGGAAATACGAGAACATCTCGCCCGACTGCCCATAGAAATAGTCAAACATCCTGACTTCCTCGCTTGTTCTGCCTTGTCACATCCTTGACACCTCCGTTCGTAGTATGATGAAATATGTATGACTATCGTTATTTTTCTTTACAAAGATGCCTTGTCATGCTGCACCAGCCGCATCTACGGCCACCAGACAACAGGAAAGGAGTATCTCATGGCCAGAACTGCCGACACCATTGCAATTTATTCCCGCAAGTCCCGCTACACCGGCAAGGGCGAGAGCATCGGAAACCAGATCGACCTCTGCCGCGAATATATCCGCACTCACTACGGCGATGCCGCCGCGGAACATGCCGTTGTCTTTGAGGACGAGGGCTTTTCCCTGCCGAAAAGATGCCGAAACGCAAAAAGCCCCCGGAGAGCCTTTGGGTAGCACTGCTCCCCTGTCATATACTCATCCTGCCACAGACTACCTTTTTCCACAAGCAGAAAACGATTCTGAACCCTCTTTCCCCGTTCATATTGTATGGGAGAACGGTTTTGGAGGTGTTCCGTATGCTGTTGACCCTGCTGCAATTTTTTGCATCCAAATTCCTCGTGCTTGCTCTCCATCTGGAAGCGGGCAGTTTCCCCCGCCCGCTCAGCCCACAGGAGGAGATCCGGACCTTCGCCGATCTGCGGGCCGGTGATCCATCCGCCCGGGAAAAGCTCATCCGCCACAATCTGCGCTTAGTGGCGCACATCGCAAAGAAATACTATGCTCTCCCCTCTGAGCAGGACGATTTGATTTCCATCGGCACCATTGGCCTGATGAAAGCCGTGGACACCTTCGACTCCACCCGCCGGGCGCGCTTCTCCACTTATGCCAGCCGGTGCATCGAAAACGAGCTCCGGATGCACTTCCGGCGGGAGCGGAAGAACGCCCCCACCCTCTCGCTTCAGGAGAGTCTTGATGCCGGAAAAGAAGACTCTGCCCTCACCCTCGCCGATGTGCTGCAGGACGGCTTCTGCATGGAGGACAGCTGCGAAAAACAGGACGACGCTCGGCGCCTGCGCCGCCTCATCGAGGGGCTGCCCGCCCGGGAGCGGAAACTTATATTATTAAGGTACGGTCTGGCGGGCCAGCCGCCGCTGACCCAGCTGGAAACGGCAAAGCTGCTCCAAATAAGCCGGAGTTACGTTTCCCGGCTTGAAACACACGCACTGGAGCTTTTGCGGGCCGGATGGGAGCAGCCTTAGCTTCCTCTTGCATTCCTCACCGAACTGTGGTACAATACTAAGGCACACGAATCGTGTGCCTTGTCGGACAGCGCCTGCTGCGTGGTTCGGCATACGGATGCGGGTCCTGTACGATGGAGCCGCAGTGAACCAGGTCAGGTGGGGAACCAAGCAGCCTTAAGCGGCGCGCCCCGTGCGTTTCAGTCAGCCTGCATCCGTATGCCGAGTTACGCAAGGCGGGGGTCAAACCCCGTCAGCGCTGTCCGATTTTTTATTACTGACGGGAGGGAAGCACCGATGTATCGCGCATTATACCGCAAATGGAGACCCCAGCGGTTTGAGGATGTCGTCGCACAGCGCGGCATCGTCACGGCGCTGCGCAATCAGGTGGCGTCGGGCCGCGTAGGCCACGCCTACCTGTTTACCGGCGTGCGCGGCACAGGCAAGACCACCTGCGCGAAGATTTTCGCCAAGGCGGTCAACTGCCTCCACCCCCATAACGGCGACCCCTGCGGCGAGTGCGAGATCTGCAGGGGCATCGACAACGGCAGCATCCTCGACGTGGTGGAGATGGACGCCGCGTCCAACAACGGTGTGGACGACATCCGCGACCTGCGTGATGAGACAGCCTACACCCCCAGTGCCTGTCATTATAAGGTATACATCATCGACGAGGTACACATGCTGTCCACAGCGGCCTTCAACGCCCTGCTGAAAACACTGGAAGAGCCGCCTGCCCACGTCATCTTCATCCTCGCCACGACCGAGATTCAGAAAGTCCCGGCCACCATCCTCTCCCGCTGCCAGCGGTACGATTTCACCCGCATCGGGCCGGAAGACATCGCCCAGCGGGTCGAGTATATCGCCGGACAAGAGGGCTTAGAGTTGACGACCGATGGTGCAGAGCTGATCTCCCGTCTGGCCGACGGTGCCATGCGTGACGCCCTCTCGATCCTCGACACCTGCGCCGGCGTGACCGCAAAAATCGATGCTGATGTTGTCCGCCGGATGGCGGGTGTCACCGACCGGAGCTACCTGTTCCATATTTCGGATGCTCTGGAAGCGCAGGACGGCGCGGCGGCGCTGGCTCAGCTGGCCGCACTAAGGCAACAGTCGGTGGATGTGAAGCGTCTGACCGAAGAGCTCATCGCCCACTACCGCGCCCTGATGCTGGCGGCTCTGCCCGGCGGGCAGAGCCTGCTGTCCGGTGTTTCCCCCGAAGAGGAACAGCAGTACCTCGAAAAAGGCCCTCAGCTGGGCCAGCGGGAGGCCATCCGGGCCATCCGTACGCTGGGCAACGCCCTTGAGCATATGACCCGGGGCAGTGACCAGCGCATCGAGCTGGAACTGGCCCTCTTCACCCTCTCGGAGCCGCCGCAGGCCGCAGCGGTCCCCGTGGCGGCAATGCCTGTGCAGACTGTCGCTCCTGCCGCACCGGCCGTCCGGCCCTTTGTTGCGGCACCGGTCCAGCCTGCGCCGCAGCCTTTCATGAGTACACCTGCTACACCCGTGGAACCTATGGCCGCACCGGCAGTGGAAAAGGAGCCTGCTCCCGCGCCCGCTGTAGAGCCGAAGGCCGCTGTCCCGGATATTCCAGAGTCCCCCGCGCCCGCAGACGAAGAGCTTCCACCACCGCCCGACGATCCGCCGGTGGCGGAGTCGGCCCCCCTGCCCTGGGATGAGCCGACTGCGCCGGTCACTGCGCCTGTCCCGCCCGTACCGGAAGAGAGACCGGTGGAGCCCGCTGCCCCGGTCTCGCCGGCAGCACCTGCCCCGGAGTACACCGCCGACCCGGCTCTCAGCCGACCCCGCAAGGTGGCCGCAGAGGGGATCAATCCCTTCGAGCAGTGGAGCGAGGTCGTCAAGCTCTTACAGGAGAAGGACCCGATGCTTCACAGCTACCTGCGCAAATCGAAGGCATACTTCGACGGCACACGGGTGCTCATCGACGGCGGCAAGACCTTCCGGGACTTCATCCGTGTCAACAAGGACAGCCAGCGTCTCATCAAAAAGCTCATCGCGCAGGTGTCAGGCGTCGCGGTGCCGATCGGCCCCTACGAGCCCCGCACCGCCGCAAAGCACACCTCCAACGCCGAACAGTCGCTCCATGCGCTGGAAAAGCTGGGTCTGGACGTGAGCATTGAGGACAGCACGAAGAAAAAAAGATAAACAATAACTTTTAAGGAGAACCAATTATGAAAGCAAGAATGCCCGCAGGCTTTGGCCGCCCCGATATGAACGCCCTGATGCGTCAGGCTCAGAAGATGCAGGATGACATGAAGGCCAAGCAGGCCGAGCTGGAAGCCGCCGAGTACACCGGCAGCGCCTCCGGCGAGATGGTCACTGTCCGCATGAACGGCAAGCACGAGATCCTTGGCATCACCATCAAGCCCGAGGCCGTTGACCCCGACGACATCGAGATGCTGGAAGACCTGGTGGCCGCTGCCGTCAACGCCACCGTCAAGCAGGTGGACGAAACTGCCGAGGCCGAGATGGGCAAGCTGACCGGCGGTCTGAACATCCCCGGCCTCTGAGCGGGAGGGATACGCATGGGTTACACCGCAGCGCCGCTGGAAAAGCTTATTGAGCAGTTCAGCCAGTTCCCGGGCATCGGCCGCAAGGGCGCGACCCGGATGGCCTATCAGGTGCTGAGTATGTCGGACGCGGACGCGGCAGCGCTGGCCGAGGCCATCCAGAACGCCCACACCCGGCTCCACCGCTGCCGCGTCTGCCAGAACTACACCGAGGCCGAGCTCTGCCCCATCTGTTCCAGCGCCAAGCGGGACCGCTCCACCATCTGCGTGGTCGAGACGCCCCGCGATGTGCAGGCCTTTGAGCGCACCCGGGAGTACCACGGCCTGTATCATGTCCTCCACGGCCTCATCAGCCCCATGGACGGCATCGGTGCCGAACAGCTCTCGGTGAAGGAGCTGTTGGCCCGGCTGGGCAGCGGCGAGGTGAAAGAGGTCATCATGGCCATGAACCCCACCGTCGAGGGCGAGGCCACGGCCATGTATCTGGCAAAGCTCATCAAGCCCCTGGGCATCAAGACCACTCGTCTGGCCTACGGTCTGCCCGTGGGCGGCAGCCTCGAGTACACCGATGAGACGACGCTTTATCGCGCGCTCTCCGGCCGCGACGAGCTGTAAAGAGCAGATTTTATAGAACCTTAACGATTCTTTCAAAAATCGCTCTTGAAAATCCAGCAAAATGTGATATAATGACAGGACAGTAAAGGAAAGGAGGCGCGCTTCATGGCACCTGCCAAGGAACGTCCGGCGACAAAGACCATCGCCACAAACCGCGAGGCGCGTCACGAGTATTTCGTGCTCGAAGCGCTGGAAACGGGCGTCGAGCTGAAAGGCACCGAGGTCAAGAGCCTGCGTGCCGGCGGCGTCAACCTGAAAGACAGCTGGGTCGATATTGAGGACGGTGAGCTTCTGGTCAAGGGAATGCACATCACTCCCTACGACCACGGCAACATCTTCAATCAGGACCCTCTGCGGGTGCGGCGTCTGCTGGCCCACAAGACCGAGATCCGGCGTCTGCACCAGCAGTGCAAGCTGCAGGGCTATACTCTCGTTCCCCTTTCTCTCTACTTCAAGCATGGCCGCGTCAAGATGGAAGTCGGCCTGTGCAAGGGCAAAAAGCTCTACGACAAGCGTGCCGACGCCGCCAAGCGCGACGCCAAGCGTTCCATCGACCGGGCTGTGAAGTCCAACGGCAAATTCTACTAGATCTCTTTCAGGCAGCATTCCTGCCCTGAGAACACCAAGCTTTCTGCGCATGGCAACATGCGCTTTATGGGGGCGTAAAGGTTTCGACGGGGGGAGCGAGGCCTGGGCAGCGGGTAGCAGTGGGGGAACTGCTCTAAACTCCTCCAAAAAATTAACTGACAACAATAATTATCAGTTGCTCGCAGCCTGAGTGCTGCGCGTTCCGCCCACTCTTGTGTCGTGTGGGGCCGGAGCGTCCTTTAGACACAGCACCTGAACGGACCTAAGCTTTGCGGACCGGCAGGAACTCATGAAGCTACTGAAGCGTTAGCCTGACGACCGGCGTGACGCGGAGGGAATGTTGTAGATCGCCTGCACCCGGAGACACCTACGCTGAACTCTTTTCGGACATGGGTTCGACTCCCATCGCCTCCACCACCTGAAAGGGCGAGGGTATTTGGTACTGTTATTTTCGGACAGTATCGGATACTCTCGCCTTTATTTTTGTTGCTGATATGATTCTTCAAATTGATTTGGGGTTTGCTGTTTAAGACATTCATGCGGTCGGTAATCGTTATAAAAATCAATATATTCTGATAGACTTTCCTCTAATTCGGAGACAGTTTCATAAAAATGAAATTTGAACTGTTCTTTTTTAAGCGAAGCAAAGAAAGATTCCGCCACAGCATTATCAAGTGGATTGCCTATATCGGAAAAGGATTGGTGTACATTAAAGTCAAGAAGTAGTTGACGAAAGCTGAATGCGGTATACTGCGCGCCTTGGTCACTATGAAATGTTAACCCTTGCGGATGGTTCCGATTTTGATAGGCCAATTTGAATGTGTGGATCGTGAGTTCTGCATCGGCGAATTCGGCAACGGCGTGTGAAACGACTTTTCGAGAAAATAGGTCGATGATAACACAGACATATGCGATAGAAGTGTTTACCTTAACATAGGTGATGTCACTGACCCAAATGCTGTTTGGCTTTTCAACGGTAAAATTTTGCTTTACGAGATTGGGACGATAAGTATAGTGCCGCTGAAAAGTAGCGTTCTCTGGAAGTGCTTGTTTACGTTTTAATCCGTGCTCTTTCATGAGCCGCACAATACGTTTTGTGCTAACAGTATAGCCTTGCTCCATCAATTTTGCGCGAATCTTTTTTGCACCGAAACGGTAATCGCTTTTCTGGAAGATGATAGTGATTTTTTCTTTCAAAAGCGTATCTTCTACATCTAGTTGCTTTTCAATCAGTGCACTTTTCTGTCTATTTATGTAAGTGGATTTTGAAAGATTCAGCAAACGGCAAAGTGTGTAGAAGCTGTATTCTGACTTTAAGGCATCAATAATTTGCACCTTGTTGTCTATGGACAAATCAAGAGCAGCAAGAGATTTTTGATAGATGGAATTTTCATTTTCCAAGGTTGCAACATGGCGTTGAAGCGTTGCAAGATCGCGTTTAGAAATGTTTGAAACTTTTGCTTCTTCGCTCCATTGATATAAGATACTGCGAGAAATATGGAACTGGGCACAGAGATCAGCGGTACTTGTGCCACTGTTGTATAGCTGGACAACCTTATTCCGAAAATCGGCAGAGTAGGCCATAATATTCTCCTTTATAGTCTAAAATGCCATTATTATCCCATAAAGGAGATAAGATGTAAAGAGATGGTCTTGACAATAGAGGATATATCCGCTATACTGTATATGAGATAAATCCACTATTCAAAGGGAGTGCAGCCGTGCAGGAATATGAAATTGAATTCTACGATAAAGCCGATGGCTCCGAGCCAGTCAAAGAGTTTATCCTAAGTCTGGATAAGAAAATGCAAGCCAAAGTTTTGCGTACCGTTGCGTTACTCCGTGAAGAGGGGCCATGTTTAAGGGAACCGTATTCCAAAGCACTGGATGATGGAATTTTTGAAATTCGTACCAAGTTTGGGTCGGATATTACCCGCGTGCTGTATTTCTTCGTGGTTGGTAAAAAGGTGATCCTCACAAATGGATTTATCAAGAAGACCCAGAAAACACCTGCTTCAGAGATCACACTGGCAAAACAATATCGCGCAGATTATCTTGCCCGAAAGGAGAATTCCAAATGACAAACTTCAACGATTTTTTGAATGAGCAGATGAAAGACCCTGAATTCAAGGCCGAATGGGACGCACTTGACCCGGAATTTTCCGTGATTGAAGCCATGCTCAAGGCCCGCAAAGAAAGCGGTTTGACCCAGAAGCAACTTTCGGAGCGCACGGGTATTGCACAGACCGACATCAGCAAACTGGAACGCGGCAATGCAAACCCATCTCTTCGTACCTTGCAGCGGCTTGCTGCTGGGATGGGAATGAAGGTTAAAATTGAATTTGTTCCTGCATCTGCAAAATGATTTAGTGATGGACGCGTTTCGGTAAAATAGAAAGCACAATAGTGACGCTATGCAGCGATATTTTCAAGCACGCGTTCGTCCGGCGTTGCAGTCTGTCCACCACACGTGAGCCAGACGAACCCTCTGTGCTCCATCAAAGGGAAGAGCCTCACCGCAAAGCGGTGAGGCTCTTCCCTTTTCATCTTATAGCATCCTTATCCCATGAAATCAAGCAGCACGTCGATGTCCTGACTGATGGCGCGGAGATAGTCAGCTCCGCCGCGCCGGCCGTCATAGTTCCGGACGCGGCTGCTCATCTCCGTCAGGAGCTCTTCCTTCCGCACCAGAACGGGGTCTCCGATCCACTCGTCTTTCTCTATAAAGGCTTCCAGCTGCTCATATTCTTTTATGATACGGACGTTGGACAGGTTCTCCGGGAGGGTACGGGCATCGAACCAGTCCGGCTGCGCGTGAAAGTCCAAAGGCGGCAGCGGGTCCAGCGGCTCATCGGCGTCCCACACATAGGGATGCCGGTCATCTTCTTCCGCCGTCTTCTTGAAGCGTCCTACCCGATTCTCGGCCTTGCCGACCGTCTCATAGTGGTTGAATAGTGCCTCAGCGTCATAGCCATAGAGCTCGTAGGCGTCCGAATAGCGGTCTGCATAGTCCTTGTACTGGAACGTCTCCACATGTGTATCATTGTCCAAACTTATTTCCATATCTTCCTCAATAATCGGGAGCTTGAATTTAATGGATTTGAGCCACTGTCCGTTAGGCTGGCGATCTTCATAAATCTGAATTTCAGAGATGAGCGTTTCCATTACTCGACGCCGTTCCACATCATTCATGGCTGAATACAATTTATCAAAATACATCAATACCTTGTAGATGTTATCACCGGTCAATTTCTCAGCTTCAATCGCCTGTCTTTTGGCTCTTGCCTCAATCATTTGCGATTCTTCATCTTCTATCTTATCATACATCCGATAAAGACGATCATCAAGATCTGCTTTCCGTTTGAGATAGTGACGATCATCAGGGTCAAGGGAATCTATTTCTTCCATCAGTTTCGATTTTATGGAATAGAACTGACGTAGCTGCTTTTCATGGTTTGCAATCTCCTGATCCAACACTGAAGTATCAACTTTCATATTGATTTTTTCCTGCATCATAGACGCAAATTTAGGCTTGCTAACCAATGCCACAATAACCTCTGCCACCGCATCGTCTAACAGTTCCTCCCGAATCTGCTTTTTGTACGCGCATTTGTGCCCCCGTGTCATGGTACGATGCTTGCAGCCATAATAATAAAAATCCTTGTACTTTGTACCATCTTTTTTATGCTTGATACACTTATTTCCGTACATCCCTGCGCCGCAAATAGGACACTTCACAATACCTGAAAGCAAGTGGGTTCTGGTATCTTTGCCCTTGTTTACATGCTCATATTTTTTGGCTTGGGCAAGTAACTTAATCTGTGCGGCCTGCCAGGTTTCTTCAGAAATAATAGCTTCATGCAATCCATCTACCAGCAAATAATCATCTTGCTCAACAAGATGATAATCGTTTCTGGTTCCATGAACTTTTTCTGTTCTTCTGCGTCCATAAGCGATTTTCCCACAGTACACTGGATTTTTTAGAATCAAGCGAATTAAATGAGCATCGAACAAAGGGTTCTTGCCATTCTGCCGTTGGATTTTTCGTATTCCATGATTCTCCAGATATTTTGCAATGCCATTGGAGCCGATGTCTGTATTAACATACTGATCATAAATCACTCTGATTGCAGCCGCTTCTTCCTCGTTGATCTGCAACTCTCCATCAATAAGCTGATAGCCATAGGGGGCAAACCCTCCATTCCACTTTCCTTCTCTGGCTTTCTGGATACGCCCCTCCATTGTTTGGACACGAATATTTTCACGCTCAATCTCAGCAACCGCAGAGAGAACCGAAATCATCAGTTTACCGGCATCCTTAGAAGAATCAATTCCGTCCTCAACACAGATAAGGTTTACCCCAAAATCCTGCATAACCTGTAAAGTTGAAAGCACATCCGCCGCATTTCTTCCAAAACGAGAAAGTTTAAAAACAAGAACAAAGGAAACGCCGTCTTTTCCCGACTTAATATCATCCATCATTTGATTGAACTGTATCCGTCCCTCAATGGATTTTCCAGATTTTCCGGCATCCTCATATTCTCTAACAATCTCATAATCGTTATAATCAGCAAAGGCTTTTATCCTGGACTTCTGGGCATCCAGAGAATATCCGTCAATCTGCATTGTCGTTGACACTCTTTTATAGGTATACACTTTCACTCTTTCTCTGTTCATATTCAACCTCACTCATAGTGCCACAACAATGCACTACTTAATTGTTATTCGTTTTTGTCTTAACACCTAAGTCGAATTTATTTGATGCTGCTCTACAGAGCTGCACACTTCTTCGTCAGGTGTTTGGACTTGATTATCACGATACAATTATATCATGCAGCCTTTTGATTTTCAACAGTTTCTCGCTTTAAAGCATTAAATTCCTTTGACCTTTTTATCTTCGGCGGTTCTGGCAAATTATCAATATCCAATTCGTCTGCATACTTCTCAATCAAGTTAGCAAGTAAATCTGCAAAACCGCTCCATTCATCTCCCATAGGCTACCTCCATAGATAGAAAAAGCCAGCCTCCTGCCACATCATCACACCTTTTTATATCAAAAAGAAGTGCTGCACCGGAATAGTCCAGTGCAGCACCGCTTTAGTCTTATTTTTGATACCGTATTATCTGGACAGCAGGACTGCCCATCAGCACACCCCCGGTACTGGGAATATCCAAGCCGGTTCAGGGTTTCCAGCCAGACGGCTGCTGAACTGCCGCATACCGCCGATAGGTGGTTGACACCATATTCGCAGTAAGTTTCGGTGAGTGGCACGGTTTCTTATGCTGCGTGTTATGGCACTTTCCAGCCCACCACAGGCCGGTTATCAGCCACCAAATAACCGCTCGGCCCCTTTGATGTCATCGTGTTGACGGATGCTCTGACCATCCGCAGGGGGTCTTGGCGTTTGTGCTATGTGATGCTCGGCGCAGCACTCAAAAACTTGAATACTGGATATGAACGGTTGCCCGCTGTTTGTCAAGGTTCCATGAGTGAAAAGGGAAGATTTCCCCTTTCACTATAAAGGACTGGGAACGGGCAAAAGTTGTCATCACGCAGCCAGCTTTTTCTGAATTTTCTTCAGCGCCACCTTTGCGGAACGCATCACGGTTGACTTATTGCTTCCCTCCATTTTTGCGATCTCCATGTATGTATACCCGTAGGCAAAATGGAGCAAGAAGCGCCGCCGCTGTTTCGGAGTAAACTCATTAAGAGCTTCCTGGATTTCATGCAAAGTCCTTATGCGCTCATAGGTCTGCTCCAGCGTTTCCGTAGATACTTCAAAGATCAAGCAGGTATCCCAGGAACGGGCGTCACGGTGTCTAAAATCCGCCTTGCGCTGACGTTCAATTTCACGCTCGTAATCAACAAATACCTGATAGATTTCACGGGATACCTCAACCGTAACCGGGATTCCATTTTCATTCAAAATCGTAACTCTGCACATTGGATACTCCTTATGCGGCTTCATCCAGCCGCACCAGAATGCCGTCAAGAAAAGGAGCATCCTCGCAGGTGTCATTCTGAATCATGCAGGCACAGCAGCACGGGCAGGGCGCAGGCTTGTCCTCTGCCAAAATGACAACTGCTTCACCGGGTTGTAATTTAATGACTCGTACCAATTTTTCCATCTTATAACCTCCAAAATTATATTGAGGGCTTGTCCCTCTACTTATCGGAGATGCCAGAGGGGAAAAATTAAGGAGTAGAAGAAATTTTTTGAAAAACTCTATTACTGAATAGACAAAAGTAACGACAGCATCTCAACTTGTGGGATGCTGCCGTTGCTTTTACCTATCCATTAGATAAACACGGAGCTGTTTATAAACTCTGTGCATCAAATCTGTTACCGCCGCCGGACTACAACCAAACATCGTTGCAATCTCTTTACATTGATATCCTTTCCAAAAATAAAGCTCAATGACTTGCCGCTGCCGGTCGGTTAAATGCCGTAAACCCTCCGCCAATCGCTCATTCTGTATGGTATCTATGAAGTCCCGAATTTCACACTGGACTGTAAAATCTTCTTGTATGTAGAAGCAGCGCTCCTGGAATGTCAATTCCTCGCTCATACTCTCAAGAGAATTACAGTGATACCGGTACTTGCGATCTGAATTGCTCAATAGACGATCTTCCTCTTTTAAGACCGCCACCCAATATTCTTCGGTCAATGCCGTATGCTCCTTTCATCAGTTTTTGGGCAGAAACTGATAAAAGGCGGGCCACGGCATCTATACCCATCGGGGGATTCTCCTAAAAATCGACAAACAAAAACGCCAGGAAGCTGTTGAAACTTCCTGGCGCTCAAACACTCCGTTTGATATGGGGATTCATAATGCTGTTTTAATATATACTCTAGTGCGGTTTTTAGAGCGGAAAGCTGTACTTTGAAAATACCAATTTTTTTGGTATTATCCTCGGTCTATTCTTATGTTCTGGATAAAGAAAAATGCCCATGACTTTCTCCGACAGCAAGTCACAGGCAGTAACTCAATTAAACCCTGCTGTGAGAAGCCGTTTTTTTTATTGGCTATCAACAGGGCTTAATTCAATTCAAGTTAAATTATAAAAATCGGCATAGTAGCACGTTTTCTATACATACTTTAGAGTGATTCCTTTTCGCTTATCGGTACGATAGAATATATTTGAGGTGAACCACTATGCCGGAAGATAAGCTTAAGTTTTTGGGTGACCGCATTCGCTCGGCACGAAAAGACTGCGGATTGACCCAACAGGCGCTGGCTGATCAGGCTGATTTGGCGGTTAAGACCATTCAAGACGTAGAACGAGGGAGAAAGAATACAACTTATGAAACCCTTTGCCAGCTAATTGAGCGGCTGGGGATTTCTCCTAATTCACTGTTCCCATCGCAGATGTCCCCGGAAGATGAAGCAATCCAACGCTTTATAGGTAAATTTAGGGCTTGCGATCCTGCAAACCAGGAGATCCTCCTCAGTACATTGGATTTTCTGGCTGAAAAACTGTTGGCTCGTCAACATACATCTGAATCAGACAGTTCCAAGTGAACCAGCAGACAAGAAATTCTTGTTTCTGCTGGTTTTTATTTTATCTCTCAAAAATGGACGGAAATTCTTTCGATATTCAATAGGAAAAATTATTTTAATGTCTTGTTCGACAAAATTCTTCTTGCATAGAAAAAGCCAGCAGGTAAAAGACTTTACCCACTGGCTTTTCTACATTAACGGCTATCTAAATCAAGAAAACCGGGCTTTACTTCAGCATATTAATCGCCACTGTTTTGTTTTCGATATTCAGCCGGTGCGATCTTCAAAACATCCCGAAAAGCTGTTGCAAACTTGCTCTGATTTTCATACCCGACCTGGTTGGCGATTTCCGCTATGGTTGCCTGTGTCTGCCGGAGCAGAATAGCAGCCTGTTTAATTCGGTATTCTTTCATGTAGGTTCCGATGGGTTGTCCATAAATTCCCTTGAATGTATCTTTTAAAGTCGCAGTATTGATAAGATATTTTTTGGAAAGTTCCTCAATCGTTGGCCGTTTCTGTAAATCGGAAATCAGCATTTTGTGAATCTCTTTTACAACCTCCACCTGGGGAGAAGTATAGATCTCACGCTGCTTTTCTTTTTTTACATCGACCAAATACAAGAACAAAAGCAGTTCTTGTACTTTAATCTGGAAATAAGGTTTTTGCAAACAATCCGGTACAGAGTAAAGTTCGGAAAAGATATGCTCAATTTCGTCTTTCGCCCTCATAATGAAGCAGGCTCCGTCCGTGCAGAACTTTTCCTTAAATTGCAGAATGTCAATGCCGCTTTCAGCCAATGTTCCCGGAGGATTCTTTGCCACAGCTTCCAAATTCAGCACAACGGAAATTCCACGGTAATGCTTGAGTGGGAAAGACATTTCCGATGCACAGTTATCCATTGTGTGGATGGATAAGTCACCCTCGCCCAGATAAAGACAGGAACCGCTGGGCAAGCGGCAGCCCTCACGCCCCTCTCGGCAATGGTTGATTTCCAGTATATTTTTATCAATATTTCCATCCCAATAACAGCCCGTTGCTTCAAAATCATTGTAAATAAGCTGTATGCCGGGATAGACCTGATAAACCGTCATAAGACCCAGGCCATCTGCACAATCCATTTTATAGACGGTACAATACCCGTCATTATCTTTCGGAATGACAGCAGATAACCCTTTTGACATGGTAATAGGGTTCTCGTCCATAACATTCCTTTCTGGTGTTCCAGAGTTATTTATTTGCTCTGCCAAAATCTTTCTGGCATCTTTTATTATATATTCTTTTCTCATTTTATTCCGCTCCAATCAGCAGGATTTACAATCCAATTTGAATTATATTACATCCCTGCCAACTGTGCAAATGGAGAAAAGAAGCCGATACCCTCCGTTCAGAAAGCATCGGCTGAACATCTATTTATTTGCTGCAATATTCCTTGCCTACACAGCCGGAGCAGCTACCGCCGCAGCAGGCGCCGTTCTTGCGATCCTTTCGGATTTTCCGAACAGCCCATACCGCATAGACCGCTACTCCCAAAACGATAATACCCGTAACAAGCATTTTATCCGCTCCTTTCTCAGATGAAAAGTCCGATACGATAAACAATAAATGTGACAACCCAAGCCACAACCAACTGGAACAATGCCGATAAAAGCATCCAACGGGTGCTGCCTGATTCCTTACGGATCGTTGCCAAAGCTGCCGCACAGGGAATATAAAGCAGACAGAAAACCATCAGACAAAACGCATTAAGCTGTCCAAAGCCGGAAGCACTCAGGATGCCGACCAGCGTATCCATTCCTGCCCCGGAATTGATATTCGGAACACCAAACAGAACGGCGCAGCTGGACACCACAACTTCCTTTGCGGAGATACCAGCAATCAGCGCAACCGCAATCTGCCAGAAGCCCAGACCAATCGGCGCAAAGAACGGCACCAGCCAATGACCCAAGATTGCCCCGAAACTGTCTGCCATTTCCGTGGTGTAACCCTGCGGCCCGAAGTTTAAGATCACCCACATCAGGATAGATGCCACAAAAATCGTAGTTCCCGCTTTGGTGAGGTAGTCCTTTACCTTTTCCCACACATAGATTGCCACGGTTCTGGAACTGGGGATTTTATATTCCGGCAGCTCGATCAGCAGATAGTTTTCCGACTTTCTGCGGTCGATCAGATGAATGACCGCAGCGACCAGGATAGCGACCAGCAAGCCGATTAGGTACATGGAGTAGGCTACCAGCATGGCGTGTTCCTGAAAGAACATCTCTGCAAACAGGATATAGATTGGCAGACGGGCGCTGCAACTCATAAATGGTGTAATCAGCATGACTTTGAAGCGGTCACGCCGGTTCTCCAAAGCCCTGGACGCCATAATTGCCGGAACCGTACAGCCAAAGCCCAGTATCATGGGAATGAAAGCCCTACCGGATAAGCCCAGCTTACTCATAATACCCTCCATGACATAGGCGACACGGGCCATGTATCCGCTGTCCTCCAGGAATGCCAATGCCAGGAACAGGATAAAAATGTTTGGCAGAAAAGTGAGGATTCCACCTACACCGGCTACAATACCGTCCACCAGCAAGGAACGCAGCATCTCGTTTACCCCGGCAGCGACTAAGCCATCGCTCAACAGTGCTGACAGGCTTTCAATGCCCATTTCAAAATATCCTTTCAGCCAGTCGCCAATGGTAAACGTCAGGAAAAATACCACCGCCATGATACCAAGGAAAATCGGGATACCCCAAACCCGGTGGGTCAGTGCCCGGTCTACTTTTTCAGTCAAGGCATCCTGCCGGTCTTTATTTACCAATACTTCCCTGATGATCTCCTGGATAAAATCGTACTTCTCATTGATGATGTCCGATTCATAGTTCCGGTCGATCACATCCGGGAGGCTTACCGGATAGCGTTCGGAGATTTCCTTATCCTGCTCCAACAGCTTAATTGCGTGCCACCGATAATTCGTTAGGTTCGGATATTTCCGTTTCAGTTCCGCCATAATAAGGTCAATCTTGTCCTCAATAGCGTCGCTGTAAACCATCGCATATTCTGAATGATGGTCGTGCCGGTGCTTTGGCTTGTATTTGTGGTGATGAATCAAGCACTCCGGGTCTTTGCAGTCCTTGTGATGTGCCGCTGCGTGAAGAAGCACATCCAGGCCGGTTCGCTTTCTGGCTGAAACCGGAATGACCGGGATGCCCAGCATTTCCGGCAGCCTGTGTGTGTCAATTTCCATGCCACGCTTCTCCACAATATCCATCATGTTTAACGCCAGCACGACCGGCTTGCCCAGCTCTAAAAGCTGCAAAGTCAAGTATAAGTTTCGCTCCAGAGCGGAAGCGTCCGCAACATCAATAATCACATCGACTTCATCACTTAGTATGAACTGCCTGGATACCTGTTCCTCCATCGTGTAGGAGGTCAGGCTGTATGTTCCGGGAAGATCGACCAGACGAATATTCAAATCATGGTCTTTAATGGCGCCCTCTACTTTTTCAACCGTAACTCCCGGCCAGTTCGCCACTTTTAAGTTTGCGCCGGTATACGCATTAAAAAGCGTAGTCTTTCCGCAGTTCGGATTTCCGATGAAGCCGATTGTCAAGTTTTCTCTCATCGGAATTTACCCCACTAAAATATTTTTGGTGATATTGCGCCCAAGAGCAAACCGTGTTCCTCTCACCTTGACGATCAGAACACCGTGGCTTTTGCTGTTCAGAACGGCAACGGAAGTCCCACGGGTCATGCCCAGGGCTTCCAGCCGCTTTTCCATATTGGTGGGCAGCTCAATATCTGAAACTTTGTAGTTATTTCCTATCTTTCCATCGCAGAGGTACATATACGGCCCTCCTTATCGCTTTACGCTGGAAGTCGCCGGCATCTTGCCAAACTCATACAGCATCATGGAAATCGTGATAACGACGAGGATCGCATCGGTCAGCGCAATCGCCAGCCACACGCCACGGATGCCCATGCCGCCGATCATCGGCAGAATGACGCAAAGCGGGATAAACAGGATAATCTGACGGAACAGCACCAGCCAGGTCGCCTTATTTGCCTTGCCCAAGGACTGGAACAAAGTTACGGCAATCAAGAAGCTGCCTTGCAGGATATAGGTGCTGAACATGATACGGAAGTTCGTGGCTCCCGATGCGGCGATACCCGGTGTTGTTAAGAACATAGACAAAATCTTTTCCGGGAACAGCTCCACCGGAATGTAGAATACCAGTGACAGTAACGTAGCGGCAATGATAAACACCTTTGTCAGCTTCTTTACACGGTCATAATCCTTTGCGCCGTAGTTCGTACCGGCGGCAGGCTGGAAGCCCTGGCTGATACCCCAAAGAGGAACAAAAGAGAAGTTCCAGAACCGGAGTGCTGCTCCCAAAAGAAGCTGGGAGGTTTCGCCGCCATAGTTGGATGCCACACGATAAATTACAGTCTGCTGTACCAGCGTCAGGATCTGCATCAACAGAGCAGATACGCCGACCGAAAGAACCTGCGGGAGCAGCGTGCCGTCGATGCGGATGCGTCCGATTTTCACGTTTGGGCTTTTCTTCTTGAAATACCACAGGGTAACAGCGGCCTGGATAAACTGGGAAAGGACGGTCGCATAAGCAGCGGCCTCAATGCCCATGCCATAGGGATTTAAGATCGTAATAAAAATCGGGTCGAGAATGATGTTAAGGATTGCACCGCTGGCGATGATGGTCATTGCTTTTTTAAGCTGCCCCTCACCACGGATTACCATGTTTGCACTCTGGAAGAAGTTTACGAACAGAGAACCGGCAAACACGATCCGCAGATATTTTTCAGCATAGTTCAGAATATTGTCGCTTGCACCGGCCAGGGACAGAAGCTGACGGGTAAACGTCATGCCGATCACTGTGTATATCACCGACAGCAGAAGAACCATAGCAACCAGGTTGCCCATGATCTTTTTGACGGTGTTTTCGTCCTTTTTGCCAATGGCACGGGACAGCACCGAAGCGGAACCCACGCCCAGCATAGCGGCTGAACCAGCGTTGATTAAGGTAAACGGATAGGATACAGAAACGGCTCCCATCTGTACGTCGCCCACCAACTGGCCGACAAAGATGGAATCCATCATGTTGTAAAGCCCGACAACCACCATGCCCAGGACAGCAGGGATGCTCAGTTCCAGCATGAGAGGCCAGGGACTTTTCGTTAAAAGTTTTGTTCTTGTGTCAAGTGCCTGTTTCATCACTTATTTCCTCCTGATCTTCATTCATTAGCCACATCTAACCACCTAAAGTATATAAAATTAGGGCTTTTTTGTACGCTCCTAATTGCAGGATTTACAATCCAATCCGAAACGAAATTAGGAGCGGAAAGGCAAGAATCCCTTTCCGCTCCTGGTATTACCGTGCCATTTTTTCAAGTAGTTTCAGGGCTTCCTCCAGCTTCGGATTTTCTGCATCGGTTTGCAAAGCCTCCCGGACACAGTTTCGGATATGTGCCTGTAGAATCTGTTGATTTACGCTCTTTAACAAAGCCTGCACGGACTGAAGCTGCGTGGATATATCTACACAATAGCGATCTTCCTCAATCATTTGCAGGATACCGTCTATTTGTCCTCTGGCAATCTTCAATTTGTGGGTAATATCATCTTTTTTTGCTTTCATAGGCCGCCCGTTTACTGGATACCCACAACCTGATAGCCCGCATCCTCAATCGCCGCTTTCAATACTTCATCCGGCACATCCTGATTAAGCTGCACCTGTGCCGATTTGTTTTCAAGGCTGACAGAAACCTCCCTGATGCCCTGGATTTCACGCAGCGCCTTGTCAACGTGCTTTACGCAGTTCATGCAGACCATCCCCTCAATATTCAATACTTTTTCCATTTCAATCGCTCCTTTGCTTATTTTTTTAGCTGGTGTTTCTGCATACGATTGGGCCGTGTCTGGCTCCGTATGGGATAAATGCTTTGCCTTGAACCATCTCAGCCGCAGGGCGTTCGATACCACAAATACAGAGCTGAAGCTCATGGCAAACGCACCGATCATTGGATTCAATTTCAGGTCAAAAGGCAGGTAGAAAAGCCCTGCTGCCACCGGAATCCCGATAATGTTATAGATAAATGCCCAGAACAGATTCTGCTTGATGTTGCGGATCACCGCCTTACTAAGCTGAATTGCCGTCGATACATCCAGCAGGTCACTTTTCATTAAGACAATATCTGCGGATTCAATCGCCACATCGGTTCCCGCTCCGATGGCGATACCGACATCTGCTCTGGCAAGTGCCGGTGCATCATTGATGCCGTCGCCAACCATCGCAACCTTTTTCCCCTCGTTCTGTAATCGCCGGATCTCCTTTTCCTTGTCCTGGGGAAACACCTCGGCAACCACACGGTTCACACCGACTTGACGCCGGATTGCTTCAGCAGTCTTGGCATTATCCCCGGTCAGCATGACGACTTCAATCCCCATGCGGGCCAGTTCCTGCACCGCCTGTCTGCTGGTGGGCTTCACTACATCGGCCACGGCAATGACACCAATGAGCTGCCCGCCACGGGCAAAGAACAGCGGTGTTTTGCCATCCACAGCCATTTCCTCGCCCAACTGGAGGAGTGCGCCGCCCTGGATACCATTTGCCTCTATTAACCGGCGATTGCCGGCAAGGCAGGTATCATCACCGATCCAACCGACAATACCCTGGCCGGGAATCTGCTTAAAATCGCTCACCGGCAGGAAAGAAAGCCCCTCTTTTTCAGCTTCTGTTACAATCGCATCTGCCAAAGGATGTTCGGACAGTTTTTCCAGAGAAGCCGCAATTTGCAGCAGCTCTTTTGAGCGGATACCCTCTTTGCAGAGCATATTTGTTACCACAGGTGTACCCTGGGTAATGGTTCCGGTCTTGTCCAGAACGACCGTATCAATGTTATGGGCGGTTTCCAGGGCTTCCGCTGATTTAATCAGGATGCCATTTGTCGCACCTTTGCCGGTTCCAACCATAATAGCAGTAGGTGTTGCCAGTCCCAGCGCACAGGGGCAGGAAATGACCAGAATGGAGATACCGATAGAAAGGGCAAATTCAAATCCATAGCCCAACAACAGCCAGACTACAACGGCAATCAGGGAAATCGTGATAACTACCGGTACGAATACGCCGCTAACTTTATCAGCCAGCTTTGCAATGGGGGCTTTTGAACTGGTCGCCTCATCCACCAGGCGGACGATCTGCGCCAGCGTTGTATCATCGCCCACTTTGGTAGCCTGCATTTTGAAATAGCCGGACTTACTTGTTGTCGCACCGATCACTTTGTCCCCAATATGCTTTTCCACCGGGATGCTCTCACCGGTTAAGGCGGATTCATCAACAGAGGAGAATCCCTCAATCACAATGCCATCCACCGGCACGGATTCTCCGGCCTTGACAATCAGGGTTTCACCTAACTGCACATCTTCAACAGGAACTTGAAGTTCCTGGCCGTCCCGCTCCACGGTAGCAGTCTTGGGAGCCAGGTTCATCAGTTTTGTAATCGCATCAGAAGTTTTGCCCTTTGCACGGGCTTCCAGAGTCTTGCCCAGCGTAATCAGGGTTAGGATCATACCTGCGGATTCAAAATACAAATCCATCATAAAGCTGTGAACCGTAGCCATATCCCCGTAACCGAATCCGATGCCGATTTTATAAATGGCATAAATACCATAGACGATTGCCGCACTGGAACCTATGGCAATCAGGGAATCCATATTGGGCGAACCGTGGAACAAAGTCTTGAATCCCATGCGATAGTATTTGAAATTGATAAATACCACCGGGATCAGCAGAAGAAACTGGGTAAATGCAAAACTCATCGCATTTTCCATGCCCAGCAGAAAACCGGGCAAGGGCCAGCCCATCATGTGACCCATAGAGATATAAAACAACGGTATCGTAAAGAGCGCAGACAGCAAAAGCCGTTGTTTCATCTGCTTATATTCTGCCTGCGCTGTGCTGGCTTCCGGCTTTGCTGCCGGGGCAGCCGTGTGGCTTTTCGTTTGTGCCGGAGTTTTTGGAAACGCACCATATCCGGCTTTTTCAACTGCCTGGACAATTCCCGCCGTGTCCAAAACAGACTCATCATAAGAAGCAACCATGCTATTCTTCAGCAGATTGACGGACACTTCTTTGATGCCGGGGAGCTTGCCCACGCTCTTTTCAATCCTGGCAGAGCAGGCCGAGCAAGTCATACCCGTAATGTCAAATTGCTCCTTTTGCAAAAATTATCCCTTCTTTCTTTTTGGGTATTGTGCGAGTACCCTCCCCCCGTAGGGCACTAAAAACCGTTATGGAAAGGGGCGTTTGGCATCTTTGGGGGAAAGATACCTGTCCGCCCCAGTCATAGCGTTGCACGAATGGTCATTACTTGACCGTGCATTATTATACTTGCCAGCACCGTTTTTTGTCTGCTCCAATGGGTAGGCTTTCAAATCCATTTAGCTGTTTTCTGAAAAGAAAAAGGGAGCTTGCTTCATCAGCAAACTCCCCGTGTGGCAGAGTATTATTTTTTTCGGCTCGAAAGAATCCCCAAAATACCAAAGATCAATCCAGTTACCAGAGATATTACCGCTAAAACCAGAATGATAAAAGCTGAATCATTTCCGTTGAAGCCAAGTGCTGTTAAAGTATAGAGAAATACAAGAGTGAGCATCAAGCAAAAGATACCGAAAAGGAGTTTAGTGTTATCGCTCATATTTATCAGCCTCTCTCCTAATTAGCTCTAAGTGTGACCGGAGCTGCTGTGTACTTTGAATATAGAGTATTATTTTTCTGGCATAAAACGGTTTCCAAAATCAGCGGTCTTTTCCTTTTGATAGTAAATATATAATAGCCGCTCCAATAATGCTAACCGACATTACTACCCCGATGCCTGGATTGAAAAAAGCAAACCAAGTTCCAACTATTGCGCTAACAAGTCCAATCAAAACAGCAATAACAATTCTCATGATTTCACCTAATAGCTAAAAGTTTTCTGATTGCCTCGTTCGTCAGAGGAACCGAGATTTTTATTCATAGAATACTTTCTCTCAAAAAGGCACCTTATCTGTTTGGTTAGAGTTATTATATGAAATATCGCTTTTTGTGTCCGCTCCATAAAGGAGATTTTTTTACCCAAAAAGCAAGAGATTTTTTGAGTAAAAATCCAATCAGCAGGTTTTCCAATCCAAAGGGCAATATCAGCTCCCAAGCCATTGACTAAGGGCTTTTTTGTGAATATACTGGCGGCATGAACGATTAAACATCCTTTTAATTGTTCAGCCATGTCAAACCAACCAAATCACAAAAAGAAAGGGGGCTATCTCCATGAAAAAGACAATTAAGCTGATTGACCTGGATTGTGGTCACTGTGCAGACAAAATCCAGAACGCCGTAAAGAAAATCGACGGTGTTACCAGCGTATCCGTCAACTTCCTGGGCCAGAAGATGGTTCTGGAAGCGCCGGATGACAAGTTTGATGCCGTCCTGGCCGAAGCAAAGGCACTGATTAAAAAGATCGAGCCGGATGTAACCGTCAAGGCGTAATAAAAGCCATCCACCGGCTGCCATCCCTGGTAGCCGGTGTTTTCATGAAAGGAGAACTTAACTTATGACACGAAAACAAAAGCATCTGCTTACACGCATCCTTGTGGCGGCGGTGCTGTTCCTTGCAGGCAGTCTGCTCCATCTCCCCGAATATGTGGAGATGGGAGTATTCCTTGTCTGCTATGCAGTAGTTGGGTGGGATATTGTTTGGAAAGCAATTACGAACATTCTGCATGGGCAGGTGTTTGATGAAAATTTCCTGATGACGATTGCCACCATCGGCGCATTGATTTTAGGCGAACATTCAGAGGGTGTCGCCGTTATGCTGTTCTATCAGGTTGGAGAATGGTTCCAATCTTATGCGGTTTCCAAATCCAGAAAATCTATTGCCAGTCTGATGGATATTCGACCGGACTATGCGAACGTCGAACAGGACGGCAAACTGGTGCAGGTTGACCCTGACAAAGTTCAGATCGGTTCTGTTATCGTAGTAAAGCCGGGTGAACGTATCCCGTTGGATGGAACCATCATCAAAGGTTCTTCCGCTCTGGATACATCCGCCCTCACAGGCGAATCCATGCCTCGTGAGGTGGAACCGGGAATGGAGGTCATCAGCGGCTGCATCAATCAGACTGGTATCTTGACTATCCAGACAACAAAAGAGTTTGGGGAATCCACCGTAGCGAAAATCCTTGACCTGGTTGAAAATGCAAGCGATAAAAAAGGAAAAACCGAGAACTTTATTACACGCTTTGCCCGTTACTACACGCCTGCGGTGGTGTTTGCCGCCCTTGCGCTGGCAGTCCTGCCGCCGCTTATTACTGGGCAGGCGTTTGGCGTCTGGATTTACAGAGCCTTGACTTTCCTGGTTATTTCCTGTCCTTGTGCGCTGGTCATTTCCATCCCGCTTAGCTTCTTTGGCGGTATCGGCGGTGCTTCCAAGATTGGTGTTCTCGTAAAGGGCAGCAACTATCTGGAATCTCTGGCTCATGCCGAAGTTGTAGTCTTTGATAAGACTGGCACTTTGACCAAAGGATCTTTTGCGGTAAGTGAAATCCATCCCAATGGCATGAAAGAGGAAAAACTTCTGGAGCTGGCGGCATACGCAGAGGATTATTCCAACCATCCTATTTCGCTCTCGATCAAGAAAGCCTATGGGAAGAAAATCGACAACAGCCGTATTTCCAACGTGCAGGAAATTGCCGGTCATGGTGTGCAGGCTGTCATTGACGGCAAATCGGTTCTGGCTGGCAACGCCAAACTAATGGAAAAGGAACACATCAAGTACAAACCATCTGTTTCCATTGGTACAGTGGTTTATCTGGCCTGTGACGGAAAATATGCCGGGTGTATTGTCATCGAAGATGAAGTCAAGGAAGATGCACCGGCAGCTATTAATCTGCTGAAATCTTCCGGTATCCGCAAAACTGTTATGCTGACCGGTGATGCAGATGCGGTTGGGCAAAAGGTAGCCGGCCGCCTTGGTCTGGATCAGGCATATACCGAACTGCTCCCGGCTGACAAGGTTGACCGTGTGGAAGATCTGCTGAAGCAGAAAAGCGAAAAGGGCAAGCTGGTCTTTGTCGGGGATGGTATCAATGATGCCCCTGTGCTGGCAAGAGCCGATGTAGGTATTGCTATGGGAGGTTTGGGTTCCGACGCTGCTATCGAAGCTGCCGACGTCGTTCTGATGACGGATGAACCGTCCAAGATTGCCGCCGTTATGAAGATTGCCCGTAAGACCATTGGTATTGCCAATCAGAACATCGTATTTGCCCTGGGCGTTAAATTCCTGGTACTGGTTTTAGGCGCTTTGGGGTATGCAAATATGTGGGCGGCGGTATTCGCTGACGTAGGTGTTTCTGTCATCGCTATCCTGAACGCAATCCGGGCCATGCGTGTGAAGCAGCCGAATATGACTGCGTAAAGAAAATACAGGTTGGAGAATAAAAGCAGAAATGCGCCGCTGTTTTCTTCTGCGGCGCATTTCTCTATTACAAATCAGTCGGACATGATATTTCAAACAACGCATCTATGGAACGGTGCAGCAGCTTTGCCTGTGGCGTGTCGGCTAAAGAATAATAGACTTCCTTTCCGTCCCTCCGGCTGGATATAATGCCGCTTTTCTTTAGTATCCGCAGATGATGCGATACAGCCGGGGCACTCATATCAACAGCCGCCGCAATATTGCAGACACATTCGTCGCAATGGCACAAAAGCCATAATATCCGCAGGCGTGTCGGATCTCCAAGTTGCTGAAACAGAAAAGCTATATCTGTGAAGTCCTCTGTGTGAGGCATTTTATTTAAAACCCGTTCCATATTCTGCCCGTGGTTATGAGGTAAATTATAATGCGGCATAAGGCTCAGCTCCTTCCTGAAATAATGATACCTGCATCTATTTTATCTGTCAAACAGCTTATATAGATTGGAGAAAATACATGGACAAAACAGAAAAAATTGTTTCCGCAATTCCCAGCGCTGCCGAATTAGAGCAACTGGCTGAATTGCATAAGGCAATGGGCGACCATACCCGAATGCGAATCCTCTGGCATCTAACGCAGAAAGAATACTGCGTCAGTGATCTTGCCAAGGAAATCGGTGTTACAGAATCCGCTTTATCCCACCAACTCCGTGCATTGCGGATTGTTCGATTAGTCCGGTCACGCAAAGAGGGAAAGAAAGTAATCTATTCCTTGCAGGATGAACATATCGGATGGGTACTGGAAGAAACCTATGCCCATATTTCAGAAAGATGAAAAGGCAGCCCCTGCGTTGTGGGCAGGGGCTGCGCTGGGCGCTCGTTACAGGTTTTCGTAGGAAACCAACTGGCTCATCGGGATACGCTGGGAATCGAAACGATTGGTGTCAGCGTCCTCCTCATCTGAGTAGCCGACAACCAGGATATTGACCGGCTCCAAGTTGGCCGGGAGGTTAAATTCCTGCTTCAGCACATCAGGCTGGAAATAGCAAACCCATACCGTGCCAAGTCCCAGCTCTGTGGCCTGGAGCATCATGTGATCTGTCAAAATGGAAGCGTCGATGTCACCGCTCTGCTTCTTATCGAAAGGCCGTGTCCATGCCTTGTTGTGATCGGCGCACACGATGATTGCCATGGGCGCACCGTAGATGCCCGCTGCCTTGCTGATTTTGGCAAGGCCCTCCTCACTCTGAACGACAAGCAGATGAACCGGCTGGAGGTTCGCCGCAGTCGGAGCCACATGAGCGGCTTCCAAAATCTGCTCCAGCTTTTCCGGCTCAACTTTCTGGTTAGTGTAACTGCGTACCGAGTGACGTTTTTTTGCGATATTGATAAAATCCATAGTATGAAGTCCTTTCTGTAATCATGTATTGTGTCAAATCAACCGTTAAATTTATTGTAGCACTTAGAATGAAAACCGCAAGAATGCACTTTTTTGATAGGCACTATCCCAAAAGATAGCAGCTTGCGTGAAAGGAGTTATCTTAAATGAAATGCGAAACGAACCCAAATAACTGCCCTATTGAAGTAACATTGTCCTTAATCGGCGGCAAATATAAGCCGGTGATTCTCTGGTTTCTGATAGACCATCCCCTGCACTATGCTGAATTGCAGCGACTCATACCAAAAGCAACCCCTAAAATGCTCTCTCAACAGCTCCATGATCTGGAAAACAGTGGTATCATTCATCGTGAAGTTATACCGGAAAAGCCACCAAAGACTCTGTATTCCCTCACTGCTTTTGGCAAGAGCCTTATCCCTATTTTGGACGCAATGTGCCAATGGGGAAACAGTTATCTGGACGGGCTGGATGTTCAGGCACCATGCTGTCAAAATCATAACTCTCAATAATACAAAAATTGGATAATCGCCTTTTCATGGTAACTACCCGTATGTTGTGCTTTGTTAGAATGTGTTGTATCATAAGAACCAAACTGTCATAATATGAGCCAATAAATCTGGAATTTGTAAAGGAGATATAGAAAGAAAATTGAGAAATCAAATTTGGGATTGCCTAATATAATTACACAGCGCAACAAAGTCAACATCTGGACTTTTACCCAAAATATTTTTCAAGCTTTCTTCCGCCTTTTTATGCAGCTCCGGCTTTTTCAGATCATCCAGCAGAAAGAAAATGTTGAGCCGCCTGCCAATCGTAAAAAGAAGTTTTTCATCCGGGGATAAAGACAAAAACCGATCAATCGCCGATAGCATTTCCTGTTTCTCTGTCCGCAAATTGCCCCGGACTTCCAGAAGAAGATTGATGATGTGTTCATTTACATAGTAGCTGTCCATCGCTTGTAACTGCTGCAAAAACATCTTTTGCTCTATTACAATTTCTTCTTCTGATTGCAAGGTGAAAGAGCCATCACGGACGAACTCCCCCAGCTTGGATTCCGGTTTAATACCCGTAGCATGGACACGGATAAAATCAGGCTGGATCACGTTCAATGCTTTTGCCGTCTGGATCGCATTTTCTTCCGATAACTCTTTACCGCCGATCCCAAGCAATATAAACTCTGACAAAATCATGTCAGCGTCTTTTGCCATGCAGCCACTTCGTACAACCGTATCTGAATCGAATCCTTTATTTATTAGTCTCAATATCTGAGCTGAACCGGTTTCCATTCCGCAGTAGAGATGATTTAGTCCAGCTTGCCGGAGTATCTTTAACTCTGCTGGAGTTTTCCGAGTGATACTATCCGCACGGGCATAGGAAGTGATGTATTGAATGTCGGGGAAATACTGATTGATTGCGTCCAATATGCGAAGCAAATAATCTGTTTTCAACACCAGAGCATCCCCGTCCTGCAAGAAACAGGAATTGATTTTCTTGCCCTGATAAAACTGGGCTTGCTGTCTAATGTCCTCTATGGTTTCGTCGATGGGACGCATGGAAAACTGCATGGATTTATAAAGCCCACAGAAATAGCACTTATTCCAATGACATCCTCTTGTAACTCGTATCAGTAGGCTATTACTCTCAGAGGGCGGGCGAATAGGCCCAATTTCTATATCTTTCATGAGTATATGTCCTTTCTATGTATTCATGTTTAGGGTATCATCCCGGACAAATCTAAACAAGAATGTACTTTTTTGAAAGGCACTATCCTTTTGGAAAGTAGCAAGATGCGGTACACGGGAGCAAATAACGAAAGATTTTGCAAGCAATGGAAAGGGATATCCTTTTGCCCTCCGCCCCTTATAGGGCTGCTGGCAGAAGTTTATCCCTTTCCGCTTGTTGGGGAGTTCCCCAAGCCCCCGGCAGAGTGCTGGCGCAACTCTGACCGAACACCACAAAATTGTGATGGCTACGCTTCGCTTATAAAAGAAAAAACCGGAAGCTGGGCACTATGCCACAGCTTCCGGTTTTCCTAATACCTTAACGGTCTTGCTCCTGTTTCTTCTCTTGTTTCTGTTCTTTCTTTTCTTCTTGTTTAATCTGAAGCAGGCTGTCCACGTTGGACTTGACCGCCTGCAATTCCTGGTTTTCCTGCCGCAGCCGTTTGAAATCCTCATAGGCGGCTTTTTTCTTTGCCAGCAGATCAGTGTACTCCGCTTGCAGCACTTTGACGGTCGGCAGTTTTTTCACACCCAGGGCATCAAACGCCCGCTTCGCCGCTTCATGCAAAAGCAGATCTGTTTCATGGGCTGCCCTAAACGCCGGTTTATCCGCAGCTTTGGTTTTCCGATAAGCCAGATAGGTATTCCGGGTCTTGGCATAGTTGATGATATGCGTCTTTAAGGCTGCGATCTGTTCCATACGATGCTCCATCTGCTTGATGGAGATAGAAACCGTTTCAAAATCTGCCGCAGCCGTTTCCACTCTGGATGCCAGAACATCATACTCCGTGATACCATGCTCTGTAAGGTAGTTGAGGGTCTTTGCAGCCTCTTTCAGATTGTGAATCTTCATCCACCGCTCCATGCCGGGGCCACGCCCTTGCAAGCGGGCCTGAATGTCCATAAGCAGATTGATACGGGTATCCTTTTGCAGATTGACTTTCTTTTTACGGCGGGGCAACTGGGTCTTGCCAATGCGCTCTTGCAGAACTTCCAGCGTGTAGTCAGCCCCCAGTATCCGGGAACGGGTAAAACGCTCCTGACCCTGGGCACGAAATTTCAAAATCTTTTTACTCTGAACGACCTCATAGCCCTCCTGCCGCATAGCTTCCAAAAATTCATCAAAAGTCTTGACCGTAGGCAGTATCCGGTCAATATTTTTCCGCAAGAGATTTTTCCAACTCTTGCCGGTTTTCTCTGCCGCCCACTCTACATAGTGCTTGCCTTTTTCCTGGGGTTCTTCAATGATGTTCAGACCAAATTCCTGGCATATCCGGTCATTGGCTTTCCGCAGGGGGAGAAAGCTGTTTTTCACATTGTTGAACTTGTGGGAGCAGTCCAGAGCAGTGCTGTTAAATTCGATGTGATTATGGATATGCTTCTTATCCACATGAGTTGCCACAATGAATTGATGTTCCCCACCGGTAAACTCCATCGCCAGTTTATACCCCAGCTTATTGGCATCCTCCGGCGTGATGGTTCCCGGCTCAAAAGACTGAATAATCAGATAAGAAATCACATCCTGATCCGGGGCACGTTTGCGTCCGGTAGTGGCGGTATAAATCTGCTTGGATACCGCAAATTCCTGCCATGCCGTATCCGGGGAACACTGATAGCCAGTGACCAGTAAGCCGCCGTCTGTTTTCTCTGGATTCTTGTCATAGTCCAGCCGGTCTTTTAACGCAGCGGCAATGCTGCGTCCCTCGCTGGCATGGCGGGGTTTGAGTTTTGAGATTGCCATACAGCGGCTCCTTTCTGTCAAAAGTAAGGGCACGGCAGCTTGAAAATACTGCCGTGCCCGGTTGGGGTTATGCTGTTAAATTGCCTTTCGCATACTGTTTATATCGTCCACTCGTTCTGTCAGCCAGACAGCCGCCCCCGGCGGTTCATAAGTCCTCAAACTTGGAGAGCAGGGAGCTGAACGCTCCCCACAGTTCTCCGTATCTGGTTTTTAAATCTGCGATGTCCTCCTCATACAGATTGCCGGTGCTGTTCACACGCCTTGCGATCTGGTTCAAATTGTTGGAGCAGGTGCGCAGCAGGGCGGCCAGTTCCTTAACGTCTGTCATATCTACCCGGACAACGTAGCCGTCCACCGCCATTTTTCTGAGGTACGCCCTCTGGTTGTGCGTGCCGAGCAGTTCCATCTTTTTGTCAATAATCTCTTTTTCTTCGGGCGATACTTTGAAATACAAGGGAATGGTGCGCCCACTGCGTGGATTCATTAAATTGCCACCTCCATTTCTTTATCTTTCTTTGGTGCTGCACTGGCGGCGGACTCCACACCCATACGGCGCAAAAGCCGCTTGATGGAAGTCTTGCCGTCATGCTTTTGCCGTTCCCGGCTGTTTGGTTTGTCTTTGCCGCCGATATTTAACGCCACATTTAAGGCAGCCAGCCGCTCCGATTTTTCCGCAAGTTCCGCTTCCTGGGGGAATGGGCGCTTGACCTCAACCTTGGCGTCCTCCATCTGCTGGAGCAGGTTTCCAAGAACCGTCTGATGCTGTTCCAGGTTATCCCGCATTCCCTCCAGCACATTGTCCATACGGGTGATGTTGCCAAAGGGGTCGCTGCCCGGTTCAAAAGTATGGGAGCGGGTATGCTTCAAAGTAATCTGAAGCTTCGGGGACAGTCCGCTGTCGGATACCCATAACGTCATGGGGAACCCACGATATTCGCCCAGTTCTACCTTGTCGCTCAAATCTTTCAGGCTTTCAAACGCAGCGATGATCGCCTGGCCTGCTTCTTTCTTTTCGGTGTAAGTAGTGCCCATGACCGTCATGGAAAAATGCTCCTTATCCGGCGGCGTATGGGCTTCCAGGTGCCGGATGTCCGTTTCCAGGTCAGCAATCGTTTCCTGTTCCCGTTTGATTGCCTGGGGATAGAACTTAATCAGGTTATCCTCCAGGGCGTACCGCTGGCTTTCATGGTTGGCTTTTAACAGCTTTAGCTTCGTGACCTGCCCATCCAGTTCGGTCTTTTCCATAATCCTGGGGTCGCCGGATGCCAGCGCCTTAACTTCCGCATAGGAAAGGGCAGCTTCGTCCACATCCTCACAGGAGCGGGACGGGTTCTTGCCGCTCATAAGCTGGCCGATGAATTTCTGCTTGTTCTCGATCAGCCCCCAGTTATAGGCGTCAAAGGTTCCCTCCGTCACATACTTAAAGATTTTGACACTCTTAAACTGGTTGCCCTGGCGCAGAATGCGCCCCTCACGCTGTTCGATGTCCGCAGGCCGCCAGGGGCAGTCCAAATGGTGAAGCGCCGCAAGCCGTGTCTGGACGTTTGTGCCAGCCCCCATCTTGGAGGTGGAGCCTAAGAGAACACGCACCTGGCCTTTCCGCACTTTAGAAAACAGTTCCGCTTTCTGAACGTCGGTCTTTGCGTCATGGATAAAGGCGATCTGTTCCGGTGGAACGCCCTGTGCCATCAGCTTCTGTTTGATGTCATCGTACACATTAAAGGAGCCGTCCCCGTGGGGCGTGGAGAGGTCGCAGAAAACAAGCTGGGCACCTTTCTGGGGTTCCGTATCCCGCCAGACTTGCAGCACATTCCCCACACAGGCATTGACCTTGCTTTCCGGGTCGTCAGGCAGTTCAGGGTATGCCAGACGCTGATCCAGCGCCAGCTTCCTGCCGTCCGACGTAATCTTGAGCATATTGTCCTCCCTGGGTTCCACTAAGCGGTTTCTCACATCCTCCGCACGTTCCCCCAGTTCGGCAACCAGTTCTTTTTGAAATTCGCTGGGTTTTGTGACTACCGTGATATTTTCCGATGCCGGAACCGGCAGCTTTAACATTTCAGCAGTCTGGATGTCCGCCGCCTCTTTCCACATGGCCATCAGTTCCGGCAGGTTAAAGAACTTGGCAAACCGGGTCTTGGCACGGAAACCGCCGCCCTCCGGGGCCAGCTCCAGCGCCGTGACCGTTTCGCCAAATGCTGCCGCCCAGCTATCAAAATGGTCAAGGCCGGTTTCTTTTAGCAGGTCATATTGCAGGTAGCGCATCATGGTGTAAAGTTCCACCATGCTGTTGCTGACCGGGGTTCCGGTGGCAAACACCACGCCTTTCCCTCCGGTCAGATCGTCCAGATACCGGCACTTGGCAAACATATCACTGGATTTCTGGGCTTCGGACTGCCCGATACCGGCAACATTCCGCATTTTTGTTGTGAGGAAAAGATTTTTAAATCCGTGCGCCTCGTCCACAAACAGCTTATCCACACCCAGTTCCTCAAAAGTGACCACATCATCCTTGCGGCTCTGGTCATTTAGCTTTTCCAGTTTTGCCTGCAAGGATTTCCGGGATTTTTCAAGCTGTTTGATGGTGTAGCGTTCACCGTTCTGGGCTTTGGCTTCCTCAATGCCGTCAATCACCTGGTCGATCTGCTCCCGCAGGATTGCTTTCTGCCGCTCCGGGGAGAGGGGGATTTTCTCAAACTGGGAATGCCCGATCACCACCGCATCATAATCGCCGGTGGCAATCCGGGAGCAAAATTTCTTCCGGTTCTGGGGTTCAAAGTCTTTCTTTGTGGCAACCAGCACTTTGGCACCGGGATAGAGCCGCAGAAAATCTGCGCCCCATTGTTCCGTCAGATGGTTAGGAACCACTACAAGGTTTTTCCGGCATAAGCCCAGTCGTTTGCCCTCCATAGCCGCCGCAATAATTTCAAAGGTCTTGCCAGCGCCCACACAGTGGGCAAGCAGGCTGTTCCCGCCGTAAAGCATCCGGGCAACGGCATTCTGCTGGTGAGAGCGCAGCTTGATTTCCGGTGTCATACCGGTAAAGCGGATATGGCTGCCGTCATATTCACGGGGTTTGATGCTGTTGAAGATCTCATTGTATTTCTGGCACAGCACTTCCCGGCGCTCCGGGTCTTTCCATACCCAGGATTTAAAGGCTTCCCGCACCATTTCCTGTTTCTGCTGGGCCAGCATGGTTTCTTTCGTGTTGAGGACACGCTTTTCCGTGCCGTCTGCATCGTGGATGGTGTCATACACCCGGCAGTCCCGCAGATTTAAGCTGTCCTCAATGATGGCATAGGCGTTCTTGCGCTTGGTTCCGTAAGTCACATAGGCAAGGGTATTGTTCGTACTGTCACGGGTCTTGCCGCTGATGTTCCACTCGCCGGTAGCGGCGGAATACCGTGCGGCAATGGTATCGCCCCTGAGATAGCCAGGGGTCTTTAAAAGTTCATAGGTAAACTGGGTGTAATACTTCGGGTCAATCCAGGTTGCGCCGATCCGCACATCAATCTCAGCCGCAGAGAGGTCTTTGGGCTGTGACTGCTCCAGTGCAGATACGTTGACCGCATACGCCGGGTCATGTTCCGCCGCAGCCCTGGCAGCCGCCAGCTTCTTCCGCACATTGCCGGAAAGGTACTCGTCAGCGTTTTCCCAGCCCCCCAGCGGATGATCCAGCCCTTTTTCCGGGTTCTTAAAGATCACGCCGGAGAGTTCCTTGGCAATCTCCAGTTCCTCACCGGGACGGTCTAATATCTCCGCCATAAAGGAAAGGTCAACCCCGGCCCGTTCCCCAATGGACACCGCCAGGGCTTCCACCGGGGTATCCACATGGTCAATGCGCTTTTCCTGGTTGATGGTGCGCTTGGAGAACATATCCGCTTTGCGCTCCAGGTTCCTGTCCTCGTCCAGCACTTCCAGGGAACATAACAGGCAGTAGGAGCTGTCCTGCTCAAACGCCCGCTTGTTGCCGGTGCTGTTGAGAAGCCCCCATTTTGCGGTGAAGCTGTCATAAGCCGAGTTCAGCCGTGTCTGAAGCTGTGCAATCTGCGCATCGGAACCGCCATTTAGCTGGGTTTCAATTAAGTTCCGGGTAATGTCCCGCAGGGCGATCATGCCCCGGATGCGTTCCTCCGTAGCAGCCGGGACTTCGACCGGAATCAGCCCGCCATCTTCCTTGTAGTAAAGTTTTCCGTTTGCTTCGGTGTAACTGAAATTGCGGACTTCGGCAGGGGCGTCCAGGGTTTCGGCATTCTGCTCCGGTGCAGCTGCTTCCTGCATCAGCAGGGCTTTGTCCGGTGCGCTTAAATTTGCCACCGCAGCGGCAAGCTGTTCTTTTAAGTCGGCATCCGGCAGCGGCTTGCAGGCGGTTTCCTGCCCGTAGGGGCCGCTTTCCCATACCATAGAACCCAGAACCATTTCCGGGTGCTGTTCAAAATATTTGTTGACGGGAATGCCGTCAGCGGACTGGGAAACGTCTACCCAGTCCGGCATCTGTTCCGGCGGTGCGGCCCGTTTCTGCAAAAAGATGATGTCGCTGGTCACTTCCGTACCGGCATTTTTAAACGCATTATCCGGCAGGCGGACAGCGCCCAAAAGGTCGGCTCTCTCTGCCAGGTATTCCCGGACGGCGGTGTTCGGCTTATCCAGTGTGCCTTTTGATGTGATAAATGCCACGATACCGCCTGGGCGCACTTTATCCAACGTCTTTCCAAAGAAATAATCGTGGATGAAAAAGTGCTGCTTATCATACCGGGCGTCGGCTATCTGGTAGTTGCCAAAGGGCACGTTGCCCACCGCCAAATCAAACCGGTTATCGGCAAAGTTGACACGCTCGAACCCGTCCACTGTGATATGCGCCTGGGGATAAAGCTGCTTGGCGATCCTGCCCGTGATGGAATCCAGTTCCACGCCGTAAAGGGCAGTATCTTTCATGGAATCCGGCACCATGCCAAAAAAATTGCCGGTGCCCATCGCAGGCTCCAGCATGGTTTTTGGTTCTAAGCCCATCTGCTCCACGGCATGATAAATGCTTTCAATGATGACCGGTGCGGTGTAATGGGCGTTTAGGGTCGAACCTCTGGCGGCTTCATATTCAGCCGGTGTTAAAAGCCCTTTCAGTTCGGCATATTCTGTTTTCCACTTTTCATCGGAACCGTCAAACGCCTGGGGAATGCCGCCCCAGCCCACATAACGGGACAGGGTTTCCTGTTCCTCCGGCGTGGCGTTTCGGCCATCGGCTTCCAGTTCCTTTAACAGCCGGATAGCAGCCACATTCGCCTGATACTTTGCTTTCGGGCCGCCCACTCCCAGATCGGGAGCAGTAATGCGGTAATTTTCTGCTTTAGGCGGTTGGGGCTGCACAGGTGCTGCCGGTTCGGACGGCTCCGACAGCGGAGCGCCGGATGCAGCCAGTTCTTCCAGTTCCTTATCTTGGGCATCTTTGACCAGTTCCCGGACATAAGATACCGACTCATTTCTGAAAACCGGGAATCCGGTTCCGGCCGCAAAGGTATCATCCCGCAGGCTGACCGAACCAAAATCATAGTCCACGCTGTCAATGGTAAAAGTGCGTCCCTCGTCTGTGACCTGCATCCCAATGGGGATATAGTCTGCAATCTCCAAGACTTTCTGGACTTCGTAGGTTTCTCCCTCCGGGTGGGCAAACAGGGCGCTGTTTCCGTGCTGGAGCAGCTTTTCCCCCAATGCCTGCCAGCTTGCGGCAGAGCCGGTGACGGCAGTTTCTCCAAGTCCCGGTATTTCTCTGGTAACGATCTTGCTCCCCAGGACTTTGGCGGCAGTTTCCGCATCCTTGCCATAGAACAGGTACAGATCATCCACTCGGACACCTGCCACATGGCCGGGGTATTCTGCTTTGATCTTTAAGTATTCTTCGGTAAGCGGCGTAAGGTTCGGCTCCGGCTGGGGGCTTTCTTCCTCTGACGGTGCGCCCGCACGGGTTTCCCTGTCAGTACGTTCCGGCTGGGGCAGGGTACTTTCCTGTCCGGCTTCCTTTAAGGTCAGTGTACGCCCCAGGGCGGTATAAGTTTCGCCGTTATCCTGGAAGAACACCGCAGGCAGGCCCGCCGTCTGTAACCGGTCAGCGGCTTCCTGCCAGCCCTCCCGGATACCTGCCACGGTCACTTCGCCTATTCCCGGCAGATCAACCGGCAGAAGCCAGGATACCGGCACCGCTTCAAAGGCAGTCCGGGCATCTTCACCGTAAAACAGGCAATACCCGCCGTTTTGGATACCGACCAATTCTTTCGGGTGCTTTTCTTTTAAGGCGTTGTAGGCATCCACATGGGGTAAAAGGGTTGTAGAGCCAGACGTTTCAGCCGGTTCTTCCGGTTCTGTCTTTCCCGTTACCCACGCAGGAGCATCGGGGTCATTTTCGTGCTGTTCCACGCTGGTACGGCGATCCGTTACCATATCCTGATAAGTACGCTCTAAAATATCGTCGATTAAGTATTCTCTGAAATCCGGCAGCGTGGTGTAGGCTTCATAAAGGGCGGGACGGCTGTCTTTCAGACCGGACAGCAGTTCGTCCAGTTTTGCTGAAAGTTCTTCCTGGGCATCCAGCACATCTGTATCCCGGTCACGCAGGAAAGGATAGATCTCACTCTGTTCGATCAATCCGATCAGTTCCGGCAGCGCCGCTTCATAAAGCCGTTTCGGGGTAAGGGCTGCCTGTTCCGTTGCCTGGGCAAGCACTTCCTTGTGCAGACGGTTATGGAAAGCGGACACATCAAAATAGGCTTTGGTCAGTTCCACATCGTCCACGGCAAGCACCGCCCGCCTGATAGCGGCGTCGCACTCGATTTTGATATTTTCCTCATCGGAATTTTCCAGGGCGTTGGCAAAGGCGTTATCCTGTAAGACCTGGGCTAAGACCACGGGCTGGAATTGCTCATAAATATCCCGGACAGTGCGCTTTGCCGGTTCCGGCTCCAGGGCGGCCTCCGCTTCGTCACGCTCCAGCATAGACCGGGTGTGGTCTGCCAGTTCCTCCGGCTTCGGGGTTTCACTTCCCAATTCCTCAAAAGCGTCATTCAAATATTCTTCAGAAACCACAAGCCCTTGTTTATCCAACAGTTCCTGTGCCTGTAAAATGATTTTCTCACGGGAGGATGGAGCATCCGGTTTTTCCGGTTCCGTCTGCACCGCACTTTCCGAAAAATCAAAGGAAAGCTGTTCCGGTTCGTCCGCTTTTGCCGTTTTGCGGCTCTGGCTCTTTAACCGCCGCAGGGCAGACTGGGCGGCATCCAGGGGCTTTTGTTCCCGGCTGGCTTTCGGCTGTTTCGCCGGTGCCGCCTTTTGGGGCATATCCGCCGCCCTTTGGATCAGCGAATAGGAGCCGTCTTTGTAAGCGGAAAGCCTGTCATACGCCCTGGTGCAGACTTCATAGCCATACTGTTTGGGTGTCAGGGACTGCAAGCCGTCTTTCATCACAGACAGCAGGCCGTCCACCTGCACCGGATTATCAAGCATGGTGCGAACCTGCTTCCAGCCGTCAAAGAATCCCTCCACCTGATAAGGACGCTGTTCTTTGGCTGCATAGTGGAAAAAGGAATCCACATCACGGGAGAGGATAAAACGCTCATATTCCGGGAACCGTGCCTTATCGTCCGGGGTAAGGAACCGCCCGCTTTCCATAAGCTGATGGATACGGCGCTCGGCCTGGTTCCAGTTCAAAGAAGTTTCCGCATAAGGCTTCCCATAGCTGCGCTTGATCTTCATGCCTTTGGCATCATGCCAGGTATCACGGATAGAGCTGCCACTGCCGCCAGTGCCAAAAGACTCTTTCAGATAATCCTGTCTTTCTTTGCGGTCTGTGTGATTCTGGAAAAACACATACGCCGCCAGCTTGCTGTCCGAATAGCCGCCGCCAGGGGCAAGCACCTCATTGATTTCGTCCTCTGTAATGAAAGTGGGGCGTTCTACCTTGAACTGCCCATCCAGGGGAAAGACTTCTGCCGGGATCTGCGCCTGCTCAAGCCGGTGCAAAATGGCGTTGGGGCGGTGAAAATGGAACCGCAGGATTTCCCGGTTCGCCTGGTAAGCATCGCAGAAGCCCTCCATTTCTTTTACAACAGCCGCCAACTGCTCCGGGGATTGCAGCAGCTTTTCTAACTTAGCCGTATCCTCCGGGAAACCGCCCCTCTGCATATAGACTCCATCCACAGTGGGGAGAAGTCCGGCTTCCTTTGCCCCATCGCCAAAATCCTGCCGAAGATACCAAAGCTGCGCCGCCAGTTCTTTAAACTCATTCCCTTTGACCTGGCCCGCCTGTTCCACAGAAAGATATTTGCCGGTTTCCACTAGCCTGCGGATACGGCTTTCTACCTCCGTCCAGGACAGGCGCAGGCTCTCTTTGTCATAGCGGGCGCTTTTGCCGCTGTTGATAGAAAACCCGTTTTCATCAAACCAGACCGCATAGGGAGTGCCGTCTATAGTAAAGCCACGCCCGCCGGTGCCAAACTCTTTGCGTAAGGATACCGCCATTTCTCCCGCAGGAGCGCCAGCCTGGTACTGGGCATAAATACGGAGCGCCCCAGCAGGCTCGTTGGTTCCGGCAGACAAAATCCGCTCAACTGCCTGCTCCGGCACCATGCCCACAGAAAAAGCGGGGGCGCTTGCCTCCGCTTGTGATTGGGCGATCTGTTCAATCTGTTCCTCCACGGTGGGGAACAGGGACATTTGTGTAAAAGTCGGGCTGGCATCGGAATAGGGGCCGTCCATCTCCACAGACGATAAAACGGCAGGCTCGCCGCCTGCCGTCCGGGTGTCTGTATTTAACTGTAAATCAGGTCTGCCATCACGATCTCCTCGGCTCTCTGCCGGATGTTGTTCATCCGCTGTACCCATTCCATCTGATTGGCTGCTTTCAGTTCCTCCGTCACGCCCTCGCTCATCGCCAGTTCCGCCATCACGCTCTCTACCTGCTGGTTCGCCGCCTGGTCGATCTCCGTCAGATGTGCCCACAGGGTTCCTTTCAACAGCATCGCCGTGTAAGCCGCTTTCCGGTGTTCCATCAGATATTTCTCCCTCGCCCTGCCGTACCGGGTCAGGGTTTCCGGTTCGTTCTTCCTGCTGTCCATCACGATGTTCGGAATCTGATAACCGTTCCGGTTGGTGTATGTCAATTCGCTCATCTTCGCCACTCCTTTCACGCTTTAAAGTGTTAAACTGTTCATCTTTATTATAGGACACATCCGGCTGTTTGGCAAGGCTTTTTTTCGCCTGTCTGACCTGTTCCAGTTGGATATTTTTTACCGCCTCACCGATCTCCATTAAAATGGTGCGGTTGGCTTCGGCGGTGGCAGTGCCCAGGCAGGCCAGGGTGCCCACGTTGTTAAAGTTCGTAATGCCCCGCAGATCGTCTGCGTCGATATAGAGGGAAGCGTCCAGCCCGCAGCGGGTTAAAACCGCATACTGGACGCTGGCTTTTATGGTGTCACGGAAAATGACCTCTATGTTGTGGTCGTCCAGTCCCTCTAAAAAGCTGTCCTCCACCTCATAGTGCAGGTCACGGAGATATTCCCCATAGTGTTCCTCCGACACCTTTGAAGCCGCTTCCATCAGGCACTCGCCCAGGTCGCCGCCCTCCGGGATACCGAACGCTTTTGCCAGCCGTTCCATAACCGGGGCATGATAGGCTTCCTCCATTCTCCAAAGCCACGGGTCTTTGCCGCCTTTTACCCTATGAGTATCAGAAACATCGTGGACGTTCTGGATATAGGGCCTGCCGCCTGTGCCTTTGCGGATCAAGCCGATTGCATTGGAACCAGCGTTGACCCAGCGGTGCATCTTGTTATTCCACGTTTCGATGTCCGCACAGGCGACTGCATCCGGGCGCTGGATATAGATTAAAAGCTGGTCGTCAAAATCATAGCTTTTATAAAACCGGGATGCCGTGGTTAGAAACTTCTGCCAGTTTTCCGGTGTTCTTGTGACTTCCTGCTGGGCTTTCTGCGCCAGCTCAGAAATATACAGAAACCATCTGTTTGCCATTGTGACCTCCTTTCAAACGAAAAACACCCAGAACCTGCTTTTTTACAAGTTCTGGGTGTAGTTTACAAATAGGATTCTTTAATAATTTTGTTTTGCCTGTTCCGATAAATGGCGGATCAATTCTTCTGGGGTTGGGATTTCTCCCTTGCATGGAACACGGCTCTGATAGGCTTTGGTTATCTCGTTATTATTTAGTGGATTGGTATATGCGTCCGTAATAGCAGCCTGCATTTCCCGCTTGACTTCTTCCACGCTGACACCGTATTCTTTCGCTACTTTCCGGTATATCTTCCTCATGTTCATAAAAGTTTCCTCCTAAGTAAATACTGTAATCGCCTGAATGATTCGATTATAAGCGATAACAACACTCGTTTCAATAGAAACAGGCGTTACAATCGCTCGGTTTTGGCTTCGGCGTGACTTATGATTATCTACAAGGAGGGAGCAGCAAATGGAAGAACAATTTATTCGTGACCGGCTTTCCAAACTTCGGGAAGAAAAGCAGGTTTCAGAACGAAAAATGAGCCTGGATTTAGGACACAGCACCAGTTATATCCGTGGCATCACATCCGGCAGGTCGCTCCCGTCTATGAGCGAGTTCCTTTATATCTGTGAATACTTAGGTATCACACCATCAGAATTCTTCAAAGAAGAAAAAGAAACCACTTTGACCCAACAAAAAGCGATTGACTATATCTATACCATGACGGATGAGGACATCCAGTTACTAATTGGATTTATTGAACGGATGAAGCACACAGACGAATAACAGGCGGTATCTGAAAAGAACGGACACCGCCTGTTTCTTATTGTCGGCGTTCTTTATTTTTCCGGTTCATATCCTCCAAAACCTTTTTCTGTGCTTCAGACAACACCCTGGGCGGGGCAATCTTAACCCACTTCTTGGGAAGTGAGTATGTCAGACCGCCGTAGCCATTGTCGCCAGTCTGCGTGACCTGCTCCGGGTGGCTCTGGTACAAGCTGTTCAGCGTGTTCTGCAAGCCTGTGTTGTAGGTATAAACCGCAGCAGTGGATTCACTCTCATTAAAGAGGATGATCGTTTCCTGCTCATACTTTGTTAATCTCATAGGCATTACCTCTCCAAATCTTTCCGCTTCGCCGGGGGCTTGGCTGCCGTATGCTGTTCCGGCTTTTTCGCAAGCTGCTCCCGGATCGAGGGCTTTTTCTCCGGCTTCTTTTGCGGCTGTCCCCTGGAAAAATCTTTTTCCCGCATCTGCCTAAAAGCGGTGATCCTGCCGGTTTCATCCGTGACGGGGGCATACATCTTCGGAATCTTAAACATCATGCCGTCCAGACTGATGCCGCCGTAGTAATTCCCGTGGGCGTCCCGTTCTTTCTGAAGCAGCACGGTCTTATCGGCAAGGATAAAGCCCTCCATTTCATGCTTATAGACCAGGCCACAGGGAATCCCGCCAGACTGGGTAAGGGCGATTTCTTTGCCCACCGGCTCAAAGGGATTCTCCACCGGCGCATCCTCCACCACACGAAAAGCGGTAGGCTTGCCCCGTTTGCTCCGCTCGGCAACTTCATAGATATGGGCATCAATGTAACTGCCGTTTACCCTGCGGTTGGAGGACTCATAAAAATCCGGGTTGGACGCACAGGGCGTTAAAAGGATGCCGCCTTTGACAATGTACTGATCCTGGGTAATCTCACCGGGTTCGATATACCGCTCAAAGCGGTTGACCGGCACGACCCGTAGAAGCGGCGTTTCCGATTTTTGTTTCAACACCTCATTTGCCGTTACTGGTTCTTCTTTTTTGGCTGTTTCCTCCTGGACAGATATGTTATTGATAATGCCGTCAATCATGTTATAATTCTGTTCCATGCTCATTTCTGCATATTTTATAGGATTTTCCTCCAATTCCATAAATGGAAAAGCAGCACCGTAATGCTTTCCCAACTGCCGGAGGGATGTCAGGGTATGTTCTGTTAACACAGAACTGGTTCCATCTTGGTTATATACAATCGCATCATTCAAGAGAAATTTATAGAAATTTTTTCCCGTCCATTGACTGTCTGCGTCTTTTGCAAATATCCGCCCATCTTTTGTGTGGGAAAGGCGGATGTCATAAATTTTCAAACGGTCAAGGGTGGTATAAAGGATGTCAATCTCATCTTCCAACAATGTTTTGATGTCCATCATTTACCCCTTTCCTTTGGTTTTCGGTCTGGGCGGCAGCTCGATCTTGTAATTCACATACTTTTCGCCGGTATCCGCCAGCACCACCACAGCATCATAGAGTACGCCTTTTTTCTCGCTGAACAGACCTTTCATCTTGATACGCCCATTCTTTAAGAGCGCCGCCGCCATCGGTTTGGTCAGTTCCTTGTGCTTGGAAGTGAAAAAGCGGTCGTCTTTCCACATGGAAAACTGGCACTCCCGGTTAGAGCAGTAAAAATTCTTCTTGCCCTCCAGCACATCAGAGCCGCAGCGGGGGCATTTCCCGATAACCTCCCTCTGTTGGAACAGGGAAGTATCCGCTTTGACGGCGCTATACTGGGCAACCAGATCGGATACCATCTGTTCAATGCCGCCCATAAACGCATCAGGGGCTTGTTCGCCTCGCTCCACCGACTTTAAGCCAGCTTCCCACTGGGCAGTCAGCCTGGCGGACTTCACGCTGTCCGGCAGCACCACAATCAGGTTGAACCCCTTTTTTGTGGGAAGAAGCTGCCTGCCCTTGCGTTCCAGGAAACCGCCACGCACCAGCTTTTCCAGCACACCGGCACGGGTGGCAGGTGTGCCCAGGCCCGTGCGCTCTGCGCCCTCGATCTCGGCAAATTCTTCGGCGCTGGCGTGTTCCATAGCTGATAAAAGCAGATCTTCCGTGAAGTGCCGGGGCGGGCTGGTGGTTCCCTCTTTGGTGGAAGCCTCAACCTTTTCAAAGGTCTGCCCCTCTGCAAGCGGCGGCAGGGCTTTGGCATCCTCGTCCTTGGAATCATCCTCCGGCTTCTTTTTCAGCGTGGCAAAAAAAGCCTGTTCTATCTCCTTAAAACCGGGCGATACCACCACACGCCCCTTTGCCGTAAAAGTAGCGCCGCCGCAGAGAAGAACAACGGCGGTATCCTCATAAAGATGTTTTTCCCCCACAGCACACAACAGCCGCACCGTTACCAATGTCAGGATATTGCGCTCCCCGGCAGGAAGTGAGGAGAAATCAGCACCGGAAATCTGCTTTGTGGGCAGTAATGCGTGGTGGTCGCTGACCTTGCCGTTATTGATGACACGGGGCGCATCCACGCTGAGAGCCGCCACAGAAAACGGCAGGGCGGACGCCGCCAGCTCACACAGCGCCGGAATGGTGTCTTTCATATCCTCCGTCAGATAGTTGGAATCCGTCCGTGGGTAGGTCAACAGCTTTTTCTCATACAACGCCTGGGCGTAGTCAAGCACCTGCTGGGCGGTATAGCCAAACAGCCGGTTCCCGTCCCGCTGAAGCGAAGTCAAGTCATAGAGCTTGGGCGGCTGTGTGGACTTCTGCTTCTTTTCCACAGACTGCACAACAGCCGCCTGCGTGCTGCAGGCGGCTGAAAGATGGTCGGCGGCTTTTCGGTTCTCACACCGTTCACTGGCGGCGGTAAACTTCCCGCAGTCCAGCACCACCGTATAAAACTTTTCCTTTTTAAAATCGGAAATGGCAGTTTCCCGATCTACTACCAGGGCAAGGGTCGGGGTCATAACCCTGCCAATGTTCAAAGTTTTCCGGTATAGGGTAGAAAACAGCCTGGTGCCGGAAATGCCCACCAGCCAATCCGCCTTGGCACGGCACAGGGCAGCTTCATACAAAAGATCATACTCTGCGCCGGGACGCAGGTTCTCAAATCCCTCCCGGATTGCGGAATCTTCCATACTGCTGATCCACAGCCGTTCAAAAGGCTTTGTGCATCCGGCATGGTCATAGACCAGCCGGAAAATCAATTCCCCCTCACGCCCCGCATCCGTAGCGCACACAAGGCTTTCCACATCCGGGCGGTTCATCAGGGAAACCAGCACCTCATACTGGTCTTTTTTATCCGGTGCCACCGTGTATTTCCATTTTTCCGGGATAATGGGCAGATCTTCATAGCACCATTTGGAATACCGGGCATCATAAGCGTCAGCCGCCGCCAGCCCGATAAGATGCCCCACACACCAGGACACCACATAACCGTTGCCCTGCAAATATCCCTGTCCACGTTCCTTTGCGCCCAGCACGGCGGCTAAACTCTGCGCCACACTGGGCTTTTCTGCAATTACTAACTTCAAGCCGTTTTCCTCCTTTCGCCCATCAGCTTCTTGTAGCAGATACCCACACAGCGCCGCCCCTTGCCATAACCACAGTCATAGCAGGGGGAATCGGGGGCAGGTGCCGGCCTTTCCTCCGACACCTGCCGCCCAGCGGGTTTCTGCTGCATCATCCGTTCCAGTCCGGGGTTATCAGAAAACAAGGTCATCGTCGCCCTCGATGGGAATATCCTCGTTATCTTCCTCATAAAGCCTGCGCTGTTCGGCTTCTTCTTCCTCGGAAAGTTCCTCCTGACCTGCATCCTCGCCGGTTGCTTCCTCATCTTCGTTGACAGTAGGCTCCTCCGGCCCCTCAAACTCAAAATCGTCGATGTCCTCGGCATCATCCAGATCATGCTTCGGCTTATAAACCTTGAAATAGTAGCCCAGGCCGCCAGCCGCCAGCGCAGCCACGATGACAAGGAACATCATGCTGTTGTTACTCTTGGGGGCGGGCTGCTCCGGTTCGGGTTCCGATGTTTCCGGTTCTGACGGTTCCTCCGGCTCGGCAGGAGCGGCGGGTTCCGGCTCTGACGGTGCGGTCGGTGTGACAGTCTGGCTGTCCGTGTCTTTTTGTGCCAGTGCCATCAGGTCGCTTTCCGTTACGGCATTGAGGAAATACACATTTTCGCTGTCACGCTGCTTGTCGATAATAAGGTAAAACACATTTTCATCCGGGGTCATAATGGTATAGAACTCCTTGCCCTGTTCATCGGTAGCGTTATCAACCACCGTGGCGCTGCCATCCGGGGTAAACGGGTTATCCTCCGTTTCCTCCGTGGCAACCGGGCTTACCGCAGACGGGTCTTTTTCGGTATCCGCTTTATTAGAGGAAGAAATAGTGCCGCCGGTAGGCTTTGCCGTCTGCCCGGTAGAAGCAGTCCCGCCAGTGCCAGACTGTGAAAGCGTGGTGCCGGTGCCCCCGCCCGTGGGCGTTGTAACCGTGGATGCAGGGATAGACGGACTGGTGGGAGAACTGGAAGTCTTATCGCTGTCTTTTTTCGGTTCCTCATAATAGGGATTGTTAAGCTGGGTCATGCGGCTTTTATTCCCGGCACGGTCAGTGGCCTGGATCGTGATCTGCTCATAATTGTCCGCATAATCTTTCAGGCGAATATCCAAGGTGCCATTATTCAGCTTGGAAAAGGAATTGCCGCAGACGTAGATTTTGTCCACGCCGGAGAGGTCATCGCTTGCTTCCACACGGAGCAGCTCGCCCTCAATCCCCGCACGGATTGTCGGGGCTTCCCGGTCAAAGACCTCAATGTAACGGTTCTTGGTGTGGGACTTTCCGTTTTTATCGGTTACGGTCACATAAATGGTGCAGTTTTCGGAGATTTCCAGGGATACCTTGTCTTTATCCACCAGATCGTCCGTTAAATCAATCCAACTGCCGCCGCTGTTAATCTTGGCTTCCACGGTATCCCAGCTGGTTTTATTGACATCCTTAATGCGGATTTCCACGTTTGCCCGATTGGTGTACCAGCCGTCCGGGGCAAGAATGGAAATGGTAAACTTGGGGTCAACCACTTCCGGCTCCTTGCCCTCGCATTTTGTCAGGTCATTCTTGCAGATCTCGCAGCCTGTATTGACCGCACCAGCGGCACATTTATCGGTGCAGGTGCATTTTTCCGGTTCGGCAGGCGGTTCCGGCTCCGTGGGCGTATCCGGTTCCGTAGGCTGTTCCGGCTCCGTGGACGTATCCGGTGCTTTCCCGATGCACTGTGCCCGGTCAGACTGGCAGACAGCACAGTCAGGATTCACCGCACCCTCCTGGCACAGAACCGTGCAGATACAAGCTGCCGGTTCTCCTGCCGGGGGAGCGGTACACAAATCCATATCGGCAGCGCAGGTGGGGCACTCGGTATTGTGATCGCCCTTGGTGCATTTCTTCTCGCAAAAACAGGGCAGCGTGTTCGGCTCTGCCGCTTGCCCTTTGCAGGCATCGGCATTTTCCTTACACACCGGGCATTCCTGATTGGGAGTTTCCACAGAGCATTTCGTATCACAAATGCAGGCGGGCGCATCGTTGCCCGATACGTCCTGCGCCGCAGCCATGCCCAAAAGGGGCATCGTCAAAAGGAAGATGGAGAGCATCATGCAGACCATTCCGGTCAGCCGCTTACTCCGCTTCATGTTCAGATTCTTCATGTTCGTTATCCTCGCTTTCCATAAAATCAGGCGTCCCGGCTTTAGAGCCACGGAACGCCTTGATAAATGCTGCCAGTTCCTCCGGGGCTACATCCAGCCCACGAACCATACCGACAATCTCCATATTTTCCAGTTCGGTCTTTTGCTGCTCCAGTTCCCTAAGCCGGGTCTGCTGGACAGCGATTTTTTCTTTTACCTTGTCGATCTCCGACAAGACTTTCTGCAACTTGTTACTCAAGTCAAAACCTCCTTAATTTAATCTGCCAATAGCATAGAAATGCTGCGACCAATAACTGCTGTCAGTCCTTGCGTATTGGATGGGCGACCCACAGTGGATCATCATATTGTTGCCGACGTAAATTCCCACATGGCTCACCGGCCCTGGGGAGTTATAAGTGCCGGTAAAGAAAATAATGTCGCCGGGCTTGGCTTCTGACATTGGGATATGGGCGCATTGGTTATAAATGCCCTGGGCGGTGGTGCGGGGCAGGTTGTGGACGCCGCTGTGCGTGTAAACGTAGCAGACAAATCCGCTGCAATCGAAGCTGGTGCTTGGAGAAGAACCGCCCCAGACGTAGGGGAACCCTAAGTATTTTTCGGCTTCTGCGATCAGTGCGGCAAAATCAGGGTCAGCCAGGGCTTCCCCCGGAATGTCGTAATCTTCACCAGCGCTTTCATTGGCGTAAATATCGCTGCCGAACAGATAGGGCTTATTCCCCTTTAAGGAAAGGGTAGCCGTATAGCGTTCTTTCTGCTCCTCGTCCAAGTTCTCCAGGGCAACCGCCCCGAACCCTTTATTTCTAAGGGTCACATAGAGGATGTAATACTCGTATTCCTCCTCATCCTCCGTGGTTTCCCCGGTTTCCGGGTCGGTGGAAGTAACCGTGCGGGTTCTGATCTCCACCACCTCACGGGTAGTCAGGCTGTATTGCCTGTCGAACATGCTTTCCAGTTCTGCCTGCACCTGGGCAGGGGTAAAAGCATCAAACTTTGCCGTCAGATAGGAAATCAGTTCATTGGGGTTATGCCCGATGCTGTCCACATCGTACCGATATTCATCATAGCCGGGATGGGTGCGCTCGATGTTTGCCAGTTCATTTTGCAGAGCGGTTTCCAGGGCGGTGTAATTGGCTTCTGTCTGAATGATGTCGGGATCTTCCGAAGTGTAGGATGTGCCCAGCACGGCGCTCATGGCTCCATCCATCATCACAGAGCAGGAAGAAAGGGACGAAAACACCATAATAATCAGCATGGCAATCGCACCAGCCATCACCAGCCCGCCTTTATGCTCCTGCACCGCAGTCGCCACGGTCTGACCGATGCTGCCAAACATATCCTTTGCTTTCTGAACAAAAGCTGAACCCTGTTTCTCAGCCTGCTTTGCTTTCCGAAACTCTTTGGCATACTGGTGCTTGATGCGCTGTTTCTGAATAAGACGCTTGACGGTGTTTTCCTGCAATTCCGGGTTATCCCGGACAGCGGCACGATAAGCGGCACTGACATTCGCCCGGTTGACCTGGGCTTCCAGCTTCTCCACACGCTTATACGGGGCGTTCTGCCGGTACTTGCGGATTTCATGGCTGGCGAGAGCAGCGGCCCCCTCAGACGCAAGCTCTGTCCGATGGGCGGCTTTCGTACCCACGTTTTCTTCCTCCACCTGATGAATCTTGGAGTGGACGGTGGCGCTGGCACTCTGTACCATGCGCCTGCCCGCCTTTTTCGGCAGGGCTTCCTGCCCTCGTTTTTTCTCCACTTCCTCAAACCGGAGTGTGTGCTTCAGCTTGCTTTTTTCGGGATCAAGTTCTTTTTGCAAGCGCAGCTTTTTCTTCTTAGGCACTTTCTTTTTCGCCTTTTCCAGCTTCGTGCCCAAAACCTCCGCCTTGTGTTCCGCACGGGCAGCCCGTTCCTCCGGGGTGAAATTCAGCCGTTTGCTGCGCTCCACATCATCAGCATCGTAGATGTTGGCTTTTTTCTTCATGGCAGACCTCCTTATGCTGCCAAATCCGCAGGCTTCGTGGTCATAACCTGGTACAGCTTCGTATCCGTGGGGAACTTATCAACAAAGGGAATGATCTTATCCCCAAAGAACAAAAGCCCCTCGCCGGCGTCACTGTTCGTGATGTGCCCCAGCTCCTGGGGAGAGATACCAAGACGCTGCGCCAGAATGTTCCGGTCGCTGGCCGCCTGGTTCAGCATCAGGATAAAATCGCTGTTTTCCAGGATATTTTCAATCTCCGGGCTTTCCAGCAAATCCTTGACGTTCTGCGTTAGCGATGTCGGGATGCCATTCCATTTTCGGAATCTCTTGTAGATTTCTGCGGTGTAGGCTGCCGTCTGCGGCTCCTTTAAAAGCAGGTGGAACTCATCTAAGTAGATGCGGGTGGTCTTTCCGGCATAGCGGTTTACAATGGTGCGCTGCCAGATATTATTCTGGACGGTCAGCATACCAGGCTTTTTCAGGTTCTGCCCCAGACCGCTGATGTCATAGCAGGCCACACGGTTATCAACATTGACGTTGGTTCGATGGTTCAGATAATTGAGGGAACCAAACACATAAAGTTCCAGTGCCGTAGCAAGTTCCTGTGCCTGTTCTTCCTGCTGTGCCCGCAGGCACTCATACAAATCCCCCAGGATCGGCATATTCTCCGGTCTGGGGTCTTTGATAAGCTGGCGGTAGATTTTCGGAATACAGCGGTCAATGACCGATTTCTCAATGGGCTTTAGACCGCCCTGAGCGGCGGACAAAATCAGTTCACAGAATGACATGATAAAGTCCGCTTTCATCAGAAGCGGATTTTCGCCGGTATTCGTGGTCAGGTCTACATCCAGCGGATTGATATAATCGTGGCTGTCCGGGGCAAGCCGGATCACCTGTCCTGAAAGCTGCTGGCACAGGGAAGTATATTCATTCTCAGGGTCGAGGAACAAAAGGTCATCCGTAGTATGCAGATAGACGTCTGCCGCTTCCCGCTTACAGCTAAAGGACTTACCAGAGCCGGGGGTGCCAAGCACCACTCCGTTGGGGCATTTGAGCGTTTTGCGGTCGGCCAGAATCATCCGGTTTGTGGTGGCGTTTAACCCATAGTAAACGCCCTTGGGCTGGAATACCTCACAGGCACGGAACGGCAAAAAGATTGCCGTCCCGCTGGTGGTAAGCCCACGCTGGATTTCCACCTGGTTAATGCCGATGGGCAGCGCAGATACAAAGCCCTGTTCCTGCTGATAGTCCAGCCGGATTAGATCGCAGTTCTGGGTATTGGTAATGCCGTTTGCGGAGTAAATCAGGTTTTCCAGCTTCTGACGGCTGGACGCCGCATGGACAACCAGGATCGTGACCATAAACATTTTCTCGTCATGGTTCTGCAAATCCTCCAAAAGTTTCTGGGCTTCCTTTCCGAATGTCACAAGATCAGGCGGCAGGATGTCCATATCAAAGCCGGAACGGACGGCCCGTTTCTGCTCGTCAATCTTTGCCTTGTCCAAATCGCTCAGTTTACGCTTGACCGCTTTCAGGGCGGCATTCTGGTCGAGGGCTTTGGCATGGATGCTGACGATCTGGCTTCCCTCCATGTTTAAAATGCTGTTTAATAGTGTGTCATACAGTTTGGTCGCCCGGATCTGCAAAAAAGAAACCGCCCCGAAAGATGCGCCGGAGCGGAAGTAACGCCCATCCTTGAAGAAGAACGAGCTGGGGGCGATATAGTCTTTGCTGGACAGCCCGGTGTGGTTTAAAGAATCCCAGTTAAAACGGAACTTCCGGTTCTCCTCCAGATGCAGGCACCGATGGAGAATCGTCAGCCGCTCATAACCATCCATCGGATGTGCGGCAACCGTCAGGGCACGGAAATGACCCACCACATCATTGTCGATCTGCTCCAGGCGGGAACGGGCCTGCCTGATGCCGTCTGCTTCGATAGTATAGGTCAGGCAGATACGGCGCTCATACCGGCTCTTGGAAACCTGCCGCACCAGCATATCGCTGTATTCCTTTCGGATTTCATCGAACTGATCGCCCTGGGGGTTAAGGGCAAGCATCTTCCGGTATTCCACCAGGTCTGCCGGGTAGCAGATCACGGAAAGTTCAAAGCCCACAGACGGCCCGAAATAGTTGACCAGCTTGCAGTAAAGCTCAAACAAAACCGCCTTTTCATCGTCAGACGCTTCGGCATAGTTGATGTCATCGCAGAGAACGCTTTTACTGTAAAGCCGGTTTGTGATGCGGCAGATGCCGTCCGGGTACATTTCTTCATAGGGAATGGTCTGCTGGGCGGTCTTTGCGATTTTACCCTCTTTTTTTGCCCGCCGGATTGCCTTTTCCACACGCCTTTTGTCGGCGGCGGTCAGCTTGGTGTCGGGCCGGATCATGAGATGTTCCCAGCCCACGGCTGTTCTTGCCGGTGGCTTTGTTCTGAATGGAAACAAGTTGTTGTACCTCCTTTTCATAGCGTGCCTGCCGCTCCAGAGCGGCAAACCGGTTGTTGGTCTGGTAAGGTCTGGCCGCAGGTGCAAGCAGCCGGACACGGATGATATTTTTCAGAATCTTTTCCAAAGGCTGCCCGTTCTTCTCATACAGCCCGAACAGCATAAAGGGCGCTGCCAGGGCAATCAGAAGAAGCAGGGCAAAGTCATTACCCAGGGAGTGCCGGGTCAGGAAGTAAGTTCCCACGCCTGCAATCCCGCCCAGGGAAAAGCAGACAATCTGGCGCTTGGTCAGCCCGAAAGCCACCTTGTCCTTAACCTCGGTCAAATCTTTGGTAATCGTCACATAAGCCAATCGAAACCCTCCTTTCTCGAAACTTAGTGTGCGTTTAGGATGCTTTTCGCCACGGAGCCGGTCTTAAACAGGCTGAAGCACAAAAGCACTGTGTAGGCGGCGCAGCTCCAGATGGAAGCCTGCAAATCCCCGCCCAGGGAAAGAGCATTGACCAGTACGGCATAGATACCGACGCAGATCATGATTAAGAAGCCTTGCAGCCCCAGGGCGGCAAGCCCCCGGACGTAGTTGGTGCCGATGTTGCCCCATTCCCGGTTCATAAAGGTGGCAAAGGGCAACGGGCCGACACTGGCGTAAATATAAATTTCAATCATCCTGCCATACAAAATGACCGTGATGATAAGCCCCATCGCTTTCATGGCAAAGGATACGACCCAGGTTTCCAGCATCAAGGCAAACAGATCTCCCAGCCCCGTGGCCTGAAGCTCCGTTGTGATGTTGGCGATTGCAGAGGAAATGTCGATGCTGGCGTTGGTATCTATGACACCGGCACTCCTTTGAACCATTGTCTGTGCAACCTGGAAAATTGCGATGATGAAATCAAAGGTATGATTAACGATGATTGCCGCCGCCGCTGACTTGAACGCCCATTTGAAGAACATAAAGGTATCAATGTCGTGCATATTGTTCTTCTCGATAATCATGGAAATCAGTTCATACGTCAAGACGGCGGCGATCACAAGCCCCGCTATGGGGACTACCACATTCTTAGACAGCGTAAGAATAATGGAAAAGACGCTGGAGTTCCAGGACTCCGGCGTCTTTCCCACTTCGGTTGCGATTGTGGCGACCTTGCTGTTGACATCGCTAAACATACTCGACAGATTGCCAGTGATGGCTCCGATTAAGAAGTCTTTCAGCCACTGTTCAATGGCGTCGATTATGCTTTGCATAAGCCGCTACCCGTGCCGATTAGACGGTAATCAGGCTGGACAGCAGCGGAACCACTTTCAGGCCGAGAAGCATAATGCCGCCGCCCGCCATAAGCTGTTTCATACCCAAATAGGTGTAGGAAACCGGCTCGATGGCGGGCGGCGGCGTGTCAAGAAATATCTATGGAGTTTTTTTAGAACCGCCCCGGCGGGGCAGGTCAGGCTGTGACCTGCTCCACTTCCGGGAGGGGTTTGAGATTAAAATGAATTTCGATAGAAATGTGTCTTGTTTTATCGCTGTCTATGCTCTCATGGACAACGATTTCTTTAATCAGGCGATTAAGGGTAGCTGCGTCCAGTTCCGTGATGTCGGCGTATTCCTGAATGGCTTCTACCCACTGGCGGGCGTCATACGCAAGCCGGATTTCATCGGCCAGCTTCTTCCGGCCTTCCTCAACCCTCGCCTTCAACTCGGCCTGTTCCTTCTGCGTCTTTTCCATCAGCAGATTGAAGTTTGCTTCGCTGATACGTCCGGCAACCATATCCTCATACAGCCGCAGAACCATCTTTTCCAGAACGTCAATCCGTTCCTCGTCTTTGGCAAGGGAGCGTTCCAACGCTTCCCGCTGGCCTTTCTGCTCGGCTTCGCAGGTGTCGGACAGCTTCCCGGCAACGGCTTTCCCGTCCATCAGGGCGGCTCTGGCACACTCCCGGATTTTGTTCAGTACAAGCCGGTACAGGGTGTCGTACTCAACCCGGTGCTGGGAACAGTGCTGTTTCCCGTAGGCATTGTAGGTCTTACAGGAATAAATCTGCTTCGGGTGCTTCTCGTTGGTGTAGCGGATAGTCAGCGACTTCCCGCACTCGCCGCATTTGATAAGCCCCGCAAACAGGCTGATTTCCCCGGTCTGGCGGGGGCGCTGCCGGGATTTCAGCTTGCGCTGCACGATGTCAAAGGTCTTGCGGTCAACAAGCGGCTCATGCTGGTTCTCCACGACAATCCATTCCTCCGGCTTCTTCTCCCCGATGGTGCCGATTTTGAAGCGGTATTCCTTCTTCTGGGAAGCGATAGCGCCGGTATAGACGGGATTCATCAGGATGTCCTTAATCACGGTAAAGTCCCAGATATACCGCCCATTTACCGGGTCTTTCTTTTCCCACTTGGTTGACACGTTCCGCAGCCCCCGTACCCGGTTCCAGTAGGTCGGGCAGGGGATTTTTTCTTCTTCCAGCCTGCGCCGGATGTAGTTGGGGCCGTGTCCTTCCAGCGCCCACGCAAACAGACGCCGGACAATGGGTGCCGTTTCCTCGTCAATCAGCAGGTGGTTTTTGTCCTCCGGGTCTTTCTGGTAGCCGAAGGGGGCAAGGCAGCCGGTAAACTGGCCTTTCTGCGCTTTCAGCAGATAAGAGGAATGAACCTTCTTGGAAATATCCTTGCTGTACATCTCGTTGAGGATGTTCTTGAACGGCGCAATGTCGTTGTTGTCCCGCATGGTGTCGATACCGTCATTCATGGCGATATAGCGCACGCCGTGGCGGGGGAAGAAATCTTCAATCAGGAAGCCGGTCTGCAAATAATTCCTGCCTAACCTCGATAAATCTTTCGTTATCACAAGGTTGGCCTGCCTGCGCTCGATGGCTTTCAACATCCGTTTCAGGTCGGGGCGCTCCATGTTCAGCCCCGTGTAGCCATCGTCCTGATAGACTGCAACAACCTCCCATCCCTGCTTCTCGCAGTAGTTTTCCAGCATATCCCGCTGGTTTGCAATGCTGGCGCTCTCCCCGTCAAGGTCATCGTCCTTGGAAAGCCTGCAATAAATAGCCGCCCGGAAGCTGCCCGCCAGTATTGCGTCCATGCCTGTATATTCCATTCCGTTCATCATAACCGTTTACCCGCACAATCCAGACGGAACACGGTCATGCTGAACCTTGTCTTTATTATACTCTAAATCTTGCTTTTTCGCAAGATATTCTTTATCATTTCTCTGGCTGTATTTCTGTGCAATCAGGCTCACGAAAACGTCCGTAGCGTCCAGTTCGCCGTCAAATACCGTTGTGACATGGATTTCAGTTTTGTTTTTTGCCATAGGCAGTTACCTCCATAAATGAAATAAGCCAGACAGGAGAGGGTCGGCAACGAAGTCCGGCAACGGGCTTCAAAAAACCTCGAAAACAATCTCTGTCTGGCGGGTTACTGTTTATTTACTTTTTCTTTTATTTTTCTGTTGCTTTGGTTGTCAGAGGGGAGAAAAGCCCGCAGTTACGGGCTTTTTCCCGGCAACCGGCTCGGCAACGGGATAGCAACGGGGTCGGCAACCGGCTGTGGTTTCCCCGGATTTTTCAGAAGGGAAGTTCCATCTGCTCCGTGACTTCCACAAATCCGTCCGGCGTTTTTTCACGCCCGTTGTCAGCGCCCGTTGCCGGGGCTTCTCGTTCCCAGCCCTTTTGCCTGCCGTATCCCTCAAATATCCGGGGATTGGAGAAATACTTCCATCCCGTGATACAGTGGTTCATGATGTCATTGACTTCCCGGATTTCCCATTGCTTCGGCTCGTCAAAGGGGTGGTTCAGGGCTTCTTTGAAAAGCTGCTTGGAGCATACGGCGCTGCCAGTGTAGCGGTCAAGGTATGCCTGTATCATCCCGGCCTTGGTGTCCTCCGGCATGAAATCCCGCTGGTGTTCTTTGAGGTACTGTATCATTTCGGGCGTAAAAGACAGCTTAAAATCGCCACTTTTGTAGGTTGTCATGGCTTCCGCCCATACCTGTTCGATATAGGCTCTGGAAGCGGCTTCATCGTCCAAAATGTGTATCTCGGCCTGTCCGGGGTAGACCATGACCGGCAGGAAGCGCCGGTTCCCGGAACGGTCAAGGGGCAGGAAGTCCAGCGCATTGGAAGTCCCGCCGAACACGCATTGCCGCAGCCTGTCCTCCGGGTGGGTTTCGTAGGGGATTTTATAGACCTCCTTCTGGCGGCTTAAAAATGACTTGATTTCCTCTATGCTCTTGGCGTTTGCGGTGGCAATCATCTCCGACATTTCAATTATCCAGTGGCCTTGTAGCTTGCGGTACACGTTATCATCGTCCAACTTCCGCAAATCATCGGAAAACCACTCGTCTTTTACGGCCAGCAGCCGGAAGAAGGTGGATTTCCCGGCTCCCTGACCGCCAACCAGACAGAGCATGACCTCAAACTTACAGCCGGGGCAGAATGCCCGGTGGATGGCTCCCAGCAGGAACAGCCGCAGGGAATGGTAAGTGAAGTTGTCTGTGTCGGCTCCCAGAAAGTGACGCAGGCAGTAGCGGATACGCTCTTTCCCGTCCCAGACAAGGCCGTTCAGGTAGTCCCGGATGGGATGGTAGCTGTTGGCGTCTGCGGCCAGATCAGCGGCGTCTGCTATCTTTTTCTCGCTTGTCAGGCCGTAGGTATCTTCCAGATACAGCCGGATATATTTCATGTCCGTGTCGGTCATGGCCTTGCTGCCGGTTCTGCGTTTCCTGCCGATGGGCTTTAGAAGGTCAATACGCTCGGTCAGGAGATTTTTTGCAACCGCCCCGGAAAGAATGGGGTCATACTGGAACACGGTCAGGCAGTTGTGGATACTGTTCCGCACGCCGCCTTTCTCGGTGCCCTCCAGCATGGCCTTGACTTCCTCAACGCTCCGGGGCGGGGGTGCGGCTTCGATGGTGTCCGTCACGGCCTGCCGCAGTTCGGGCGGCAAGGTCTGCCATTCTCCGCTCAAGGTTCCTCACTTCCTTTCCGTAGCTGGCAATCAGGGCAGCCCGTTCCCCTATGTCGGAGAACAGCAGCACATCCAGCAGATATTCCACATGGGATTGTTTCTGCAAGGCTTCCACGAAAAGCGGGTGCCATTCTTCCTCCGGCGTCTTGGGGGCATAGTCCCGCTTCCAGCGGCGCAGCAGATTGTGATAGTCGGACAGTACCCGGAAACAATGGCGCTCCATGCGCTTAAATTGCTGTTCCGGGCTTTCCTTCCGGGGATTTCGCTTCGGGCGGCTCCTGCTTGGTGGCTCCTTATCCTCATAGGGGATGGAGAAGTCCTGCGCCAGCATGAGGGCGGCTTCCTTGGGGCTGACGTTTTCCAGACGGGAAACAAAGTCAATCACATCCCCGTCTGCCTGACAGCCGAAGCAATGGAAGCGCCGGTCAACCTTCATGCTGGGGTTTTTATCGTCATGGAAGGGGCAGACGCACATCCCGTTTCTCCCTACCCGGATACCGTAATGCTCGGCGGCCTGCCGGGTGGTAACAGACTGCTTCACGGCTTCAAATACGTTCAATAGGCAAATCCTCCTGAAAATAAGAAAAGCGCCTGTCATTCTCACGGGGAAAATGGCAAGCGCCTGATTGGTTAAAGTTCCATATCCTGTTTTTGCTGGCGGCGGGGCGTCTGGCGTTTCTCTGCCTGTTCCTCCCGGATACGCTGCTCCCGGCCTTTGACTGCCTGCTGGATGGACGGTTTCTTTCCCGGCTCTGCGGTCTGGCGGTACTGCTCGGATGGCAAAACCTGATTGAGCCAGTGGCGCACATCCCGCAAAATCTTTACATCCTCCTGTACGGCAGTCAGCGCTTCCGTCTTGGAAGCGACATTCTCTGAAAGCTGTGCCTGTTCCCCGGCCAGCTTCTTTGTGCTGTACTTCGCCCCATCAAGGTGAACTTTGAAATACCGCAGTGCAGCGTTGTAGGCGTCCAGTTCCTCCTTATGGTCGGCGGCAAATTTCTCCTTGGTTTTCTTCCAGCGGATAGCGGCATATTTCGCATGAACCGGCTTGTTTGCTTCAAAGTTCCCGATATGGAAAAGCAGCCGGTCAATCTCTTTTACACGTTTCTCCATCGGCCTGATTTCCTCACGGATGGAAACGGCCTGTGCGCTGGCTTCATCCAGATAGGCGTCAAGGCTCTCCACGGTGGAAATCTCTTTCTGCCGCAGGAAGTCAAGGGCTTCCATGACCTTGTTGAAATCTCCAACAGTGCCTTTCAGCTTCCCCTTGGAAGTCCAGCCGGTACGTTCCTCGCTCCGCATATCCAGATACCGGGAAAGCAGTTCGGGAATGGTCGGCTCCTTTGCCTGTTCCAGCGCTTCCAGCAATGCCGCCTTTTTCTCTTTCAGGCCGGACAGCCAGCCCTTTAAGCTGCGTACCATCTGCCGGATAGACTGCATGAGGGAATTGGCGGCTTTGATGTCCCGGTTCAGGTTGCCGATGTTGGTCTGTATGCCCTTTTTCTCCAACTGGCTGACCGCTGGCCCCATGTGGACGGTGGGGATTTTATCAATCCCCTGTCGGGCATAGGAGCGAAGGTCAAGGCGCTCCGGGCTGCCGATGGCTTCCAGATAGCGGTTCGCCGTGTCAGCCCAGCCCTGCCGCCATATCTCGGCGTACTTCTGGTCGTTCCAGTCCACGGTGTCCTCCTTGTGGCTTTTCCATCTGCCGGACGCAAGCCGGATACGCTCGCCGTTCTCGTCAAGGTCGTAGACCTTCCGGCTCTTGGAGAGCCATTTCCCGGTTTCGTCCATCGCCCGCATGGTAAGAAGGATGTGGGCGTGGGGATTTCCGTCCCCCTTGTCATGGATGGCAAAGTCGGCAATCATGCCCTTGGAAACGAAAAACTCCCGGCAGTAGTCCCGGATAAGGTCGGCATACTGTGACCGGGGAAGTTCCCTCGGTATGGCAAGCACGAACCTCCGGGCAAGCTGGGAGTTCCATTGTTTTTCAATGGCTTCGGCGGCGTTCCACAAGGTATTCCGGTCTGCGTACTCCGGCGGGGCATGGGGCGGCAGCATGATTTCGGTGTGGACGATTTCGCTTTTATGGGAATAGTATTTCTGCTTCTGGTCGTATTCAGAAAACAGCCGTTCCCCGCTCTGGTAGGCGGCAGACGCAACGGCTGACTGGCGCTTGCTGCGCTGGATGATTTTCACATCAAAGTGCGGGCATGGCAAGCAGTGTCCTCCTTTCTCCCGGCGTCCGGGCATAAAAAGAGCAGGGAACCTGTTTCAAGATTTCCTGCTCGGTGGTGCCGCCGGTGGGCGGCTGGTATTCAGTTTTGAAAGTTCGGGTCAGGTTGGCCCGATGATGGGATATTTTACAACTCAAAATTCCTATCTCAAATCAAAAAGAACGCTTTCATAGTCCTTTACGAAATACTTTATATTTGTGCGTCCTTTCTGAATAATTGTGTGGCCTTCTGCTTCCAGTTTTTCCTTTTGTGCTTCTATACCGCCGGGATATTTTGCGTTCAATTCCCCGTTTGCCTTTAAGGTTCGCCAGTACGGGGTTTCATCTTCGGAACGCTGGTAACTCGCCCATGCTGCAATAGATACAAAAATTCCTGCTGTGATAGGCTCTGTGAAATCCGCTCCATTCAGTTCAGCAAAATATTCACGGATTTTTCCGACAGTAATTACTTTGCCATAAGGAATTAGTTTCATTACCTTGTCATAATCGATTGGCGGGGCAAAATACATTCTGCTTCCGCCATATTTCTCAATGCTTTTCTGGTCGGTAATGGTTTGAAATTTAGGCATATCCTTGCTATCGTGTAGCATGGCATTAAAATCTTTTTTATCTTCATTCGCCATTTCTCAACACCTCCTGCCTTAATTATAGTGGAGTAGACTATTCCATGCAATGAGACGGTTTGAAAATAATCTTGAAAAATGTAATTGTGATTGGATTTGAATAAACTTGCTGAACGGGAACAGCTTGCAGCGCAAGGTGTTTCCGGGCGGCAAGTCCACAAAGGGGTAGCTGGCGGCAGCCAGCGCAGGGGAAGTGTAGCTTCCCCTGTGATGATTGACAGGAGCCGGAACGCTGCGGGCAATCATCCGCTTTCCGCAGGAAGCCCCCGGCAGGGCGCAACACACTACCTTCAGGTGGTGTATAGTTGCGCCCTCTTTCAGAGGGGCAGTCCACGGGCTGCGGCTCTGAAAGCAATCATGGCCGTTTCCGGCCTGCGTCCTCTTCCTGAAAATCGTCGTTACCGCCGAACACTTTTTCCATAAGCTGTCGGGTGCTGTCTTTATGGAACAGCAGCTTTAAAAACAAACTGACCTGTTCATCCGTGATGGCTTCCGGGTGGGGAAGGTAGCTTTCCAGCATGGCGGCTCTGGTGCAAAGCCGGTGCGTCCGTTCCTTCCGTGTCAGCGTCTTTATCTGGTGTTCCAATATCTTTTCTTCATGCTGCGCCCTCCGCAGCTTCTTTTCCGTTTTCTCTATCTCCTGATTGAGTGCTTCCAGCTTTTCATTCATAAGCGGCTGTCCTCCTTCTTGGGAATGAGTACATATATTTTGTTGGGTTCCCCGAAGCCCTGACGCACTCGCAGTATCAGTCCGGCGTCCTCCAATTCATTCAGGGAACGCTTCACGGTCATGGTACTGCGGGCAAGTGCCGCCGCCAGTTCCATGATGGGGAAATGGATAAATAAAATCCCATTGGCGTCCTCTATGCCGGATAGAAAAACAATATCCAACATTCGGGCGTACATGACCTTGGCGGTGCTGCTGATCGGGAGCCGCAGCATGGCTCTCGGCAGCGGCATACAGGGCGGCAGGGTGGTGTCTGCGGTCATAAATTCAACTTCCATTCAATCGGTGTCCTCCTTTACTTTTCGTTTTGAGCGTTTGGAAAGATAATGGGGGCAGTCCACAATGACCGCCCGGAAACTCTGTTTGCAAGTACGCTGGCATTTCCGGCAAAGGTCGTTGTACGTTACCCGCCCCCGTTCATTGAGGAAGAAGGACAGTTCCAGCTTCCTCTTTTTCGGCATTCTCGGCATGGTGCCTCCTTAAACAAAAATCCGCCCATTTCAGCCGTAACAGCCGCAATAGACGGATAGCAGATTTTAGTGTCGTGTTTCGGGGCGATTTTCAAGGGAAAAGCGGCCATAGAGCCGCCCGGAAATCCCCCGTAGTATTACAGATAGGGTAGACTATGCCCTATCAGATTGTTGTGTTTCAGTATCAATTCGGTGTTCATTTTCGCCGGTTCTCCCTGATGTCGTTCCTGCCCCTGGCTCTTACAACGGCGTTTCGCTCCCTTTGGTACGCTCGTTGCGGTCATGGTTCCTCCATTTCCCTGCCGCAAGTCGTTGCGCTACATCGCCGGGGAGCATATCCCATACAGGCCGGTCATTCGATTGGAATAATCCATCGATGAACTAAGCCCATTATGGCACATTTTTGAGCCTTCTCCCGTATATCCACAAAGTAGGAAAACCGCCCCGAAATCGAAAATTTCCACGATTGCGGAACGGGTATGGTATAATAGGATGGACGGCGGCAGCCAGCCGCAGGAAGGAGCGATGTATCTATGAAAACCCGCATTTCCGTACAGGAACGCCTGAAAGATTTACGGGTGGAACGGGGCTTAAATCTGGAAGAACTGGCGCAGGAAACCGGCATTTCAAAATCAGCCCTCGGCAGCTATGAAAACGACAACGATGAATACAAGGAAATCAATCACGGCAGCCTGTTGAAGCTGGCAGACTTCTATCAAGTGTCCGTTGACTATCTGCTCGGCCTTACCAACAATCGGAAATATGAAAACACGCCGATAGAAGAATTGCATTTGAGTGATGAAGTCGTGGAACTGCTGAAAAGTGAACGCTTCAACAACCGTCTGCTGTGTGAGATTATCTCCCATGAAAAATTCAAGGAACTGCTGGCAGACGCAGAAATCTATGTGGACGGAATGGCAACCATGCGCTTCCATGACATGAACAGCTCGCTGGCCGCTGTGCGGGCTATGATACTGGAAGGACATCCCGAAGCGGTGGCAGACCGGGCAATCAAAGTATTGGAAGCCTGTCAGGTAGAGGAAGAAGATTTCTTTTGCCATGTGACGCACAAAACATGGGACGTCATTCTCCACGACATACGCAAGGCGCACGAAAATGACAGCGAAAGTGCGCCGGATACCACGTCCGCCGATGAACTGATACGGGAAGTACAAAAAGCCATGCAATCGCCGGGGGACAGGGTTCAGCAATTCACGGAGATGTTCTGCAAGGCGTTCCAGCTTAAATATAAGCGGCTCTCACAAGAGGAACGAAGCCTTTTGAAGAAGCTGTTCAAGAAATCCCCGCTGATAAAACAGTCCGGTATGAACTTCCGGCGCAGGCCGTGGAAATGAAAAACTGCCGTTGTGGGAATTGGTGTTCCTACAACGGCAGCTTTGATTATATATGAATTTGGAAATCCTGAAACTTAAACAATCCATTTCCCTGTTTGAGTTTTCCGGCTCTCTCTAATTGTGCAAATCCGGCTTCAATATCGGCTATCAAAGAAACGGGAATATCCAACTGATGGTGTCCGGGCAGAACTTTTTTTATATTGTATTTCCGTATTCGCCTTATAGATTGATAGAATAGCTTCGGGTCGGTAGTTGGGTAAAATGCGTCCAGGCTTCCCTTGTATATCAAATCCCCGGAATACAAATAGTTTCGTTCTGGTTCGTAAAAGCAACAATGTCCGGGAGAATGTCCCGGCGTGTGAACAACTTGAATTTCCCGCCCACCTAAATTTAGAAAATCGCCATCGTGTAAAATTCTTTGTGGAATACCTTGAAAAATCTGATAAGCGTTAATATCAAAATCTCTTGGAAAATCACAAGGAATCCTTGTCAAATTATTCTTCACAACTTGCAATGGTATCGGAAACCTGACCGATAGCCAGTCCTTTTCCGCTTCATGTACGGCGATATTATCAAAATACTTATGCCCGCCAATGTGGTCCCAATGAACATGAGTTGTAACTGTCATAACAGGCAGCTTTGTCAGAGAGTCCACAATTTTTCTGATGTTGGAAACGCCTAAACCTGTATCAATGAGAATAGCATATTTTTCCCCACATAATAGATAACAATGTGTTTCTTCCCAGTGCTTGTATTCGCTAATAGAGAATGTATCACGGTCTATTTGCTCAATGGTAAACCAATTATCCATTCCGCATAATTACCTCCAGCAACTGAATTTCCAGTTAAAACCACTTTGCATTTTCATCTCTGAAATGTGGTATATTGCCATCTTTATAAGGGTCATACCGATTTTCGTTACAACCAAATTCTTTTAAGAGAGCAATCTTGCCATCTGGCGTCCATTCTATTAGTGACATTCCATCAAACGCTTCTACGTTACCGGTGTCCATCTTATTTTTGAAATACCATTCAACAATGGTTTGATTGCCTTTATGGAAAAATTGCTTGATGTCCCATTGCAAGACAGTTCCACGGGTATTCCATTCCTCAAACCAAAGTTTTATTTTCTTGGAGCCGTGGTACTCTGGCCCCCAACTTTCAATATATACGGCATTATCAGAAAATACATTAAATATACCCAAATCTTTTTTTGCAAGCCACATATCAAACCAAAGTCTGATAATTCTTTCTCTATTGTCCATTTCGCAGCGCCTTCCTTGTCAATTTAATATTTCAGTGTCTTTGTCCTGCTCTAATTCAATTACATCCAAAATGCCACAATTCAGGGCTTCGCAGATACGAACCAGCGTTTCCATGCTGATGTTTTTGCCTTTACCCATGTTGGCAATCATATTTGTGGTAAGACCGGCGGCAATCCGCAAGTCCTCTTTCCTCATATTGCGCTCAACCAGCGTGTGCCAGAGGGGTTTATAACTTATGTGCATTTATCCTCCTGCCTTTCTCCCGGTTCTGGGGTTTCTGTTCCCATTATATCAAAGTTCTTGCTATTCCACAAATATTTCTTGACACAACCGCCGGTTCCGTCTGGATTGTGCTTTTCCTTTCTTTTCTTGATTACATCTACTTAGCCATAAGCTGCTTGACACCCTGGCTTTTGGAAGCAGGGTTGTCGGCCCCGTAACCCTCCATGAGGTTGACCACACCCCATACGCCAACGCCGCCGCCCAGGGCAACAACCAGAGTAGACATCGTAGAAACAGCAGTCGTAAAGAAACTCATAATAAAATCCTCCTTGAATTTAAAAAACGTGTTGATATGTTGTCGGTTTGGTTTTTGGATTGGAGCGGCCCCTTTCAGGCTCTGCCCGGACAGGCGGACGGATATGCTTTTTCATCCGCACCGCCGTTTTGGAAAATTCCGGGCAGATCGGGGTTTTCTCCGGGGAGCGGTTATAAAAATCTGCCATTGAACCATAGGAGAAAGCGCCGTTTAACGCCCTGGCTATCGTTTCCAATACATGAACCGCTTCGTCGTAAAATCCCATTTTGACCTCCCATGTGTTGAAATTACCGGTGTCCGGCTGGTTTTGGGCAAAAAAAGAAAAGGCTCCACCGATTTCAAAGCCCACAAAGGGGCATCGGTGGAGCCTTTAGGCAGCCGCTTGGGACTGTTTTATCTCTCCAAGGTCATAGACCTCAAATTCTTCTTCCGGCTTGACTTTGAGCCGGTGTTGCAGGTATGCCTTTACATCAAAGGCAAACTTGGGGTTGGCGTCTGCCGTGTACTTGTACTGTGGATGCTTCGTCAGATCGTACTTCTTGGAGTAGAACGGGCGGACGCCCTGCACCTGGACGATGCAGCGGCTGGAGGGCATGACAGCCAGCTCATCCACGCTCATCAGTTCTTTGCCACAATGTCAAGTGATGAATTAAAAAAACAGGTCACTATCAAAGAAATTTATCTTTCATAGCGTACCTGTTTTTTTGAACCTTAAGCTTTCTTATATACAAAAAGCCTGAGAGAACTTTTAAAGAACTCTCAGGCTAAATCGCTTAATTTAATCGCCACCCGGCGCTTTGTCGTTGTAGATCCACCATACGGTGGTAAAGACCGTTTTTGTTCATCAGTTCTGCCGGCGTTCCTTCTTCCGCCACCCTGCCATCTGCTAGAACAATAATTTTATCGGCTGCCTCCACAGTACGCATCCGGTGAGCGATCACCAATACGGTCTTTCCGACCAGCAGGCGGGAGAGTGCCCCTTGAACCCTTGTTTCATTTTCCACATCCAGACTGGCAGTTGCCTCGTCAAGGAGGACGATGGGTGCGTCTTTCAACAAAGCTCTTGCAATAGAAATACGCTGCCGTTCACCGCCGGAAAGCTTCGCCCCGTTTTCTCCGATGGGGGTGTTGTAGCCCTGGGGAAGCCGATGAACAAACTCATCGCAGTTGGCCGCTTTGGCCGCAGCCCGCACTTCTTCATCCGTTGCGCCACGCTTACCAAGACGGATATTTTCCATCACGGTATCGTCGAACAGCACCACATCCTGAAACACCATAGAATAATCCCGCAGCAGTACCTCTGGGTCTATGGTAGAAATATCCACACCACCTACACGAATCACTCCTTTGGAAATGTCCCACAGCCTTGCAGCAAGCCGGGCACAGGTGCTTTTGCCGGAACCGGAAGGGCCTACCAGTGCCGTAACTTCGCCCTCTTTAGCAGTAAAGCTTACATCATGCAGGACTTCTTTCTCATCATAGGAAAAGCCCACATGCTCAAAGACAATATCATGCCCCTTTGGCTCAAATTTCTCCGCGCCCTCTGCTGTAGGCGTGTCATAAATTTCATTCATACGGTCAGCAGACACCTGAGAAACAAACATTTCTGCAATGAGTGCCAAGCTTTGGTCGAATGGGGCATAGACACGAGTAATGACCAATAGAAACAGGAACAAAAGCATGAAATCAATGCTGCCGGACAGGATCAGATTCGCCCCCACAAGAATGGTCGTTGCCACGCCCAGCCGCATGATAACACTGGCGGCATTTACAAAAAGGCCGGTTCCCAGTTCACCCTGAATCGTAACTCGTTCATGTTCGTCAATTTTCTGATTCAGTCCGTTTAGATACCGTTCCTCCTGGTTTGTGGCACGAATCTCTCTAACATTTTCTAATGCTTCCTGAATACCATCTGACACCCGGACAGCAGCTTTTTTCGTCCGTTCTGCATTGCGGGCGGCAATCTTGCGGCTACCAAACAGCAGGCCAAAGGCTACCGGTACACCCCACAGGCAAGCAATAGCCAACCGCCAGTCGTAAACAAGCAGGCACACAGCGATAATCGCCGTAGAGATGTAAGCACCGTACAGATACCCTAGCACATGAGACCAGACATGTTCCATCCGATTCACGTCTCCCATGATAGTCTCGGTCAAGTCTGCCAAGTCCCGCTTGCCAAAATACCCCAGCGGCAGTTTACGAAGCCGTTCCGCCAGACTGAGACGTGTGGTTTTGACCTCATTATATACCAGCCCATAGGTAGCTTTGTATTGCTGCAAATGGGTCACGAAGGACAGGAGGGCAAAGAGAACCAACAGTCCGAGGACAATCGCTGAACCGGGAAGAGGACTTCCTTCTGTCAAGGCTCCCATAAAACCAGACATTACCAGATACAGAATGCTGACACCGCCCATAACAACCAGATTCACGATCACTGTCCAGAATGTGCCTTTCTTTGTGTTCCGGACACCCTGATCGGTCAGGGCATATTTTCGCTGAAACTTCTCTCCAAACATTTACTCTGCCTCCTTTTCGCTGGTGATTTTCCACTGAACTGCCTTGTTATAGTCGGTCCACATCCGGGCATACAGACCGCCCGAAGCAGTCAGCTCCGCATGAGTACCCTGCTCGACAATGTGCCCTTCTTCAAGAATGATAATCTTATCAGCGCCCACAACAGTGGATAGACGGTGTGCAATCATAATAACAGTGCGGCCTTTCGTCAGTGTGGCAAAGGCCTTCTGAATCAGCACCTCATTCTCAGGATCGGCAAAAGCAGTTGCTTCGTCAAGCACCACAATGGGGGCATCCTTCAAAATGGCTCTGGCCAGTGCGATGCGCTGTTGTTCACCACCGGAAAGATAAGTTCCTTCGGTGCCGATCTGTGTATCAAGGCCATCCGGCAGTTTGTCAAGAATATCCTTGCACTGGGCAGCCATTAGCGCGGCCATCACCTGCTCTCTTGTCGCTTCCGGGCGGGAGGCCCGGACATTTTCCAAAATAGAGGCTTTGAACAAACGGTTATTCTGGAATACAAAAGCCACCTGATCCATAAGGACATGCGGATCGATCTGAGCAACATTGACTCCGCCGACTTCCACCGCGCCGGACGTTGCATCCCAAAAACGCGGAATCAAGCTGGCCGCCGTTGTCTTTCCGCCGCCGGACGGTCCCACCAGAGCTACGGTCTGCCCCGGTTCGGCTGTGAAAGACACATGAGATAGTGCAGGGCTTTCCGATCCGTTATAGGTAAAACTCACATCCTTAAATTCTACTTTATTACTACGAGGGGACTGTGGGTGACTGGGTGCTTCCAGGGTAGGCGCCTCCATCACCTGATTGATCCGTCCCAAAGCGGTACTGGCCAACATCATACCGGAGGAAGCAAACATTATTTTTGCAAGCGCAGTGGAAATGATGGCTGAAAATACGGCATAAAAAACGAAATCGGCAACAAAGCCAGCAAAACTGCCGTTTGCCAGTGCGTCTGGAGCAAGGAACAGCGCCACTGGAACCAGAAACACGAACGCTCCTTCGGTAAAGGTTAAATTGACAGACTGAGGAACACGGCATACATCCGCCTGATAATGTTCGGCTTTGCTGCTGTAGTCTTCGATAGCCTCCTGAAACGCCTTGAACGAGTAGACCGTCTGCTGAAATATTTTTACTACAGGAATTCCCCTTACATATTCTGTTCCCGCTTTTGTCATGCGATCCTGGGCCGCCTGGTATTCCGCCATCAGTTTGGCATTTTTGCCACCCATCATGGAGAACATAGCAATTACCGAAATGACTGCCGCTAAAAGGCAGGCTGCCCCCATTCGCCAATCAAACAGAAACATCATGACCAGCATCGACAAAAACAGCACGATAGTGCCTACGATGTCTGCCAGATTATGTGCCAGCAGCGTTTCGGTGTCGGCTGCCGCCGCATCCAGCCGCCCGCGAATCAGACCAGAGGCGTTGGAATCAAAAAAACCCAGCGGAGCCTTCATCACATGAGCAACCCCTTGTTTTCGTATGTTGGAAGCTGTACGGAAAGCAGCCAGATGGGTACACATTAGGCCTGCAAAATACAGGATAATGCCGCTCACTGCGAACGCAAAGGCGATCCAGCCATATTTGGAAACATTCTGCGCCTGTGTCCATTCAGGAGCTGCCTCAATCAGATCACGAGCCGCCAGCCAGATACAAATGTAGGGAGCCATGCTCAAAAGCATGGACACCGCCGATAGGGCCAGCCCTAAAAAGGTCAGGCCTCTGCGGCTTCCCGCATATTCCAGCAGGACAGCCACATCGTTCTTTTTTTCTTGTTTCATCGAATGACCTCCTTAAAATAGTGAGAAATATATTAGTTAGCATATACTAACTTACAAATAAAAAAATAAAGTATATCACGCAGCGCTCTGCTTGTGAAAGGGGCAGAGCGCATCCTGCATATCACTGACGCAATCGCAGCAATTAAGGTGACATCAGCTTCAACCATCCGGCCGTATAGAAAGTACGCAGCTGTTCTACATCCCACATGGCCTGTTCCTGTGGAATATCGTGAACCACGATCTCAACAAGGCCGCCCAGCATACCACTGGCAATGATATGACACAGAGACGGGCTTAATTCTGGGATATTGTACCCCAGGCGGCGGAGTGTCTCCATGTATCGAAAGGTGCTTTCCACTTCCAGTTCCACCATGTTATGAATAAAGTTTTCATATCCGGTGCCTTCTGCGCCGCAAAACAGCAACTTTACCGGTTCCCTGTGCTGGCAGACATATTCCACCATCCAATGAATGTAAGCTCCTGATTCCACGCCCATATGCTCCGGTTGTTCCTCTGCGGGAAGCTCGGAAAAGGAGATATGCGCATCCACATATTTACTCATCAAAATAGCGGCATGCGGTTCTACAATGGAAGCAAACAGAGCCTCTTTGCTGGAAAAATAGCCGTAAAAGGCCCCCGTAGTTACTCCAGCGTGTTTCACGATCTGCCGCAGAGAGGCTCCAAGAAACCCTTTTTCAGAAAACTCATCCAGAGCAGCCTGTTGTATTCTTTCTAATGTATCCGGTGCTTTTGATTCCATGACGGCCTCCATATAACAGTGCTATGTAACAATGTTATAATACAGCAGACAGATACGTTTGTCAAGGCAAATAGCGGTTTTCACAAACAAATCAAGCTTTATTCATAAAAATGGCTTCTATTCGACGCAATGTCAAGTGGTGAACTCAATTTGTGTTGAGGAAAGATAGTTGGGTGAGAATCTGGCGCAGCAGTTGAAAAATTCATGTTCCGATATTATACTGTCAGTTAGATGTTGCTAACTATTGGTATCAATCACTCATAGCGAAAAATCGGAAGTTGAAAGGGAGAATATTGCAATGAACTTTTTTGAAAACACCCGTAAGCCGCAAGGCTTCGGCGGGAAACTGATGGCGAAGATGATGAACAGCGGCCACGCCAAGGTGTCGCAATGGGGATTCTCAAATATCTCCGCGAAGCCAGACGCTAAGGTGCTGGATGTCGGCTGCGGAGGCGGCGCAAATATTGCGACCTGGCTGGACAAGTGCAGAAACGGTCATGTGACAGGACTAGACTATTCGGAGGTCAGTGTGGCAGAATCTCAAGAGCTGAACGCTGCTGCCATTAAGCAGGGAAAATGCAGGGTGCTTCAGGGCGATGTATCGGCGATTCCCTTTTCTGATGAGGTCTTTGATTATGTCTCCGCCTTTGAGACAGTTTATTTCTGGCCGGGTCTGAAAAAATGCTTTTCCGAGGTAAATCGCGTTCTGAAAAGCGGCGGAACATTTCTGATTTGTAACGAGAGCGATGGTACGAATGCCTCAGATGAAAAATGGACAAAGATAATCGGCGGTATGAAGATTTATAATCGTGATCAGCTTGTTGCTGCTTTAAAAGAAGCGGGTTTCACAGAGATAAAAACGTATATAAATGCCAAAAAACATTGGATGTGTATTGCCGCAACAAAATAAATGACTTCCAGTTTATCTGGAGTTGGACAATGTGAGAAATCGGGAATTTCGGAGGAAATCAACAATAAACCATCAATTAGAAAAGGGACATTTAAATTTCCATTGTCGAAATATAAAATCAGGATTTGATAAGGAGAAACTGATTATGAAGAGATGTATCAAAGGTGGTTTTTTAGTATTAGGTGGTGTTGTTGGCGTTGTAGGAATGATAATAGCAGCAATGCAAAATCCGTCAGTTGAGTGGGTAACACCACCTGGAAGAATGATAATAAGCATTTTGGAAAACGGATTGTTGATTCCTACAGTTTTATTTCTTGTTCTCATTATTTGTGGATTGTATATTCTATTGACAGAAAGTAAAATAAATTAAATAAATAAAAAGCCCTTCCCCGGGAAATGAGAGAAGGGCTGCCATGTTTATTCTGTTATCTCCGGTATCTCACCGACAAAGTTATAAACGATTCTGACTTCCTGTACTTTCTGTCCATCAATCTTTTTGACTTCTCCCACCAGAATTTTGCTGATGAGCCGGTTCAGCACCACTTCATCCAGTTCTTTAATGGCTGCATAGTACCGGATTTCTTTGATGAAAGTGCGGACTTCATTTTCCTGTTCATCAGAGTGGCGCATCATCAACAGCAGGTCTTGCAGGCGCTTTTGGTTGGCTTCCTGCTCTTGTTCCAGTGTTGCTGTCAGCTTCATAAAACGCTGCTCAGTCAGGATTCCTTTTGCTTTATCGGTATATAGGCTCAGGAACACCTCATCAATTTCACGATTTCTGCTTTCCAGTCGTTGACATTCCTTCTGTGTCTGGGAGGCGTCCAGAAGATACCGGCGCTCCATCCGGCTGCTCAACCGCTGATAAAAAGCATCGGCATCTTTGAGCGCAGTCTTTGCCAGTTCCTGAATATCTTTCAGCACAAGGTTGTATAAATCTCTGGCTTCGATCTTGTGGCTGGTACAGGCGTTCTTGCCCAGCCTGTTGTAGGTCTGGCAGATATAATACGCCTTATCAATCGGTTCCCGCTGTTCGCCGGTAAAACGGTTCTTTCCGGTTCTGCCAACCTTTTCATACCGCACCTGCATGGACTTTCCGCAAGTCTCACAATAAATGATACCGTGGAACAGGTTATAAAAGGGGCAGGAGTTGCCCTTCATAATGGTTGGTCTACGGTCAATGATTTCCTGCACCTGCTCCCATTCTTCCGGGGAGATGATTGCTTCATGGCAATCCTCGATAATTTCCCAGTCCTCACGAGGGATAATGTCATAGGTGTTGGAGCGAATCCCTTTCTGATGTGTCCGGCAGACTAGATGTGCGCCCTTATAAAAGGGATTCCGCAGGATATGGCTGATTCTTGCACTTCCCCATGAATAGTAATTTACATCACATTCTGTGTTGCTTTTTACTCTGGTGATCGGGACTTTATCATCCATGAGCTGCTTTGCAATCCGCATACATCCCCAGCCATCCAGCGCCATATCATAGATTTTTCGGATTACCGGTGCTGTCTCAGGGTCACGGATCAAATGCCCCTTATCCTCCGGGTCACGCATCAAACCGAGGGGCGGCTGCCCACCACAAAACTTCCCCTGCCGGGAACGGGTCATACGCCCTGCCAGCACCTTTTTGGAAATATCCCGGCTGTACATATCGTTCAGGATATTCTTAAACGGCGTAATGTCCATTTCCTGACGGGTCAGGCTGTCCACTCCGTCTGTAATGGCAATATAGCGTACATTGTGTTTTGGGAAAAAGATTTCGATATAGCTGCCAGCTTCGATATAATTTCTGCCCAGTCTGGACAGGTCTTTGGTGATAACGCAGCCGATCTTTCCCGCCTCAATATCGGCAATCATGCGCTGAAAAGAAGGGCGGTTGAAATTGCGGCCTGTATAACCGTCATCCACATAATACTCATACTGGAACATTCCGTTTTTTTCGGCAAAGTCCCGGAGCATAAGTTTCTGGTTGCTGATGCTCATGCTCTCATTATCGCCGCCATCCTCCAGAGAGATACGGCAATAAAGGGCTGTGATTTTCTGATTAACCTGTTTTTTCCTGCTCATAGTGTTCTCCTTCTATGAACAGGGACACGATATCATTATAATACCATGTCCCTGTCCATGATTCAACTGCCTTACGCCGCTTTCTGTGCCATTTCCCGATGCTCCAACCATTCCTCGAAGTGTTCGCAGGTCTGACGCTCGATCAGCTGCTCAAAGGCTTCTCGCATGGTTTTGTCCCCGGAAAACTCACGAACCACTACAAACTGGACTTTTTTATTCTGCTTCTTGTTTTTCTCCATAGGCTATCTCCATAGAATAGTGGATCAGACGGTGGCTGCGGCAACGAAGTCCGGCAACGGACATCAAAAAACCTGTAAACTACCGTCTGACCTTGATTTCTTACTTTTCAAATTTTCTTGTAAAATCTCGTTGCTTTCGTTGCCGGAAACATAGATAGATCATAAAAGCCCTTTATTCACGGACTTTTTCTATATCAAAACCATAGATTTACCAGCAACGAACCCGGCAACCAACCGGCAACCATCCCGGAAACAGACCGTCCTTGTCAGGCGATCCACTCCTTCGGAAGTTCCAGCTGGCGGCATTCTTCCTCACTCAGTTCCACAAATCCACCTTCGTTGCCGGGCAGTTCGTTGCCGGAAGTGTCCCGTTCCCAGCCCTTTTGTCTGCCATATCCGGCGAACATCCGGGGATTGGAAAAAGGCTTCCAGCCAGTCACGACTGTGTTCATGATCTCGTTAATATTGTGCAGCTGCCACCGCTTCGGCTCATCAAAGGTGTGTCCCAGTGCCTCCTTGAACAGTTGTTTGGAGCAGACCATGTTTCCGGTGTAGTGTTCCAGAAATCCCTGTATCTGTCCGGCTTCGGTGTCCTCCGGCATGAAGTCTTTCTGCACCTCCACCAGTTGACACTGGATGGACTTGCTGAATTTCATGGAATATTTGCCGCTGTGGTAAATGCTCATAGCTTCTGCCCATACCTGCAACAGATACGCTCTGGAAGCGTCCTCGTCCTCCAAAATGTGAACCTCTGCATTCTCCGGGTAAATCATGATTGGGAGAAAGCGCCGGTTCCCGGCTCGATCCAGCGGCAGGAAGTCCAGCGTATTCGAGGAACCACCGAACACACACTGCCGAAGCCGGTCTTTAGGCTGAGATTCATAAGGTGTCCGGTAGGTTTCCTTCTGTCGGCTGATAAAGGAGCGGATTTCTTCAATGCTTTTTGCGCTGCTAGTGGCAAGCATCTCTGACATCTCGATGATCCAGTGACCTTGCAGCTTTTGGAATACCCGGTCGTCATCCAGCTTTTTTAAGTCATCAGAGAACCATTCGTCCCGGATTGCCAGCAGCCGGAAGAAGGTGGACTTTCCGGCACCCTGACCGCCCACCAAACAAAGCATTTCCTCATATTTGGAACCGGGACGGAATACCCGGCGTATAGCACCCAGCAGAAAATGTTTCAGCATTTCTTCCACATAGTCACTTTCATCAGCACCAAGAAAATGGTGCAGACAGGATCGGATGCGTGGTGTACCGTCCCAGACAAGGCTGTTCAGCACATCCTGAATCGGATGGTAACAGTTTTCGTTTGCTACGATGGAAAGTGCAGCCGTAATCTTTTTCTCACTGGTCAACTCATAATTTTTCTCAAAATAGAGGAGAAGATATTTCACATCAGTATCCGTCAGGGCACTGGTATTCCTGCGCCAGCCTAAATCCTGCACAATGTCCACCCTGTCTGTCAGGAGATTGAGCCGGACGGCATCCCGCAGGAGTGGATCGCAGCAGAACACAATCCGGCAGTTGTCGATGGTGTTGGCTGTTTTCCCCTTGTCGGTAACAGAAAGTCTCTGCCGCACCTCATCAACGCTCTGTTCTGGCACTATGGCTTCGGCTGCGCTCATCACAGCCTGCTGGGTGGCTGGCGGTAAACTCTGATATTCGCTGTTCAATTTTCCTCACCTCTTTTCCATACTCAGCAACTACAATAGCTCGTTCTTCTATGCTATCAGACAGAAGAAGATCCAGCAGATATTCGATATATGGCTGCCTGTGCAGAGCCTCCACAAACAAAGGATTCCAGTCTTCCTCTGGCTGTTTGGGCGCATATTCTTCTTTCCATCGTTCCAGCAAACGCAGGTAGTCGCACAGCACCCGAAAGCATTTCTGCTCTGCCTGCCGGTATCGCATTTCCTCGCTGATTTTTCTTTTGATCACTCTCTTTTGTGGCGGATCGTGGCCTTTGCGGTCAAAGCTGATTGAGAAGTCGTCTGCCAGCTTTAAGGCAGCTTCTTTACTGCTTAGTCCAAAAAGACGGGAAGTGAAATCAATCACATCTCCATCTGCCTGACAGGCAAAACAATGGAACCGTCTGTCCACCTTCATGCTGGGATTCTTGTCATTGTGAAACGGGCAGACTGTCATGCCATGACGGCTGACCTGAATGCCGTACATCTCTGCCGCCTGTCGGGTGGTCAGGTTCTGTTTGACCGCTTCAAATACATTCATTGCATCTTCCTTTCAGGGAACTAAAAAGACACCTGACATTTTCACAATGAAAACGGCAAGTGCCTTACAGTTCCATATTCTGTTTTTTCTGTTTCTCCTGTGCCTGCTTTTCACTGTCTTTTTTCCGTTGCTCCTCCATTCCTCGACGCAGCGCTTCCACAATGGAAGGCTTTGTCTGTTTTTTGATTTCTTCTGTGATAGACTTCTTCTTATCCGCATGAAGCAGCACAGCCTTCATTTTTTCCAGTGTGGACTGCATTGCTTTTCGGATTCTGCGTACCACACCATCCAGCCTTGCCACTGCATAGTCCCGTTCCTTTTTAGGTGCTTTTCGCTCTGGGGATTGCAGCCATACTTTGGTGTCCTCGATCATATCAATATCTTCCTGATGGGTCATGGTTTTTACCTCGTCTGTTACCAATTCCACCGCCTTGTCATAAGCAACGCTGGACACCTCATCAATCAGATTGTCCACATCCTCAATTTTAAGCGTCAATTCTTCCAGCTTTTGTCCCTGCGCCGCCAGCTGCTCCTTTTGCTTCATCAGGATATAATCCTGCTTTTCCAGATACGCCCGCCCACCATAGGATGGTTCCTGCTCCAGATGCACCCCATGCTTGTGGCTGATGTCAAAAAGCATTGTCCGGCATACTGCATCAAAAGTCTGTTTTCGATTATTGTGTTTGCCCTTGGGCTTACTCGGATCAGGCAATTCAACCCCCAGTTCCTCCAGCGCCTTTTCCTGCTGGGGACACAGCTCCCCATACCGGTTTTTACAGTCAAACACATGGCGCTCATGGATGTGGGGTGTGCCCTCATCCAGATGCAGCGCCCAGTCCAGAATGTGGATATGGGAACCAAAGCGCCGTTCAAACTCCTCGTAAAATTCGCTGACAATGAGTGCCAAAGTACCCGGTGGAACGGATTCTTCTATGGTGCCAATCTGGTAGATACTTTCCTCTGGGCAGGTCTTGTTATTTTTCAACAGATCATCTACAGTGCGGTTGCGCTCGGTGTGCCGGGTTTTCTCGTTCCGGGCATTCTGGGCATCCACATGATCGGAATAATGCTCATAGTAATACATCCTCTCAATTTCCTCAAAACTGAAATCCGGTTGCTCAGGGCTTTCCCGAAAGTCGTGGGTTGTAAAGCCCCGGTAACAGTCCCAGTACACATTTTGTCTGGCACGCTCAGCGTCAATGTGTTCGCTGTTTTCCACATCGAACCGACGGTCATTGTGCCGGGGATTGTAAGTGCCATGCTTCCCAGATCGTCCATTGTGTCTTGTTAATTTCAAACATTTTTCCTCCTTCCTGCAAAGATGTTCCGGGCTGGGGAGGGCGGCAAAGCCGCCAGACCTGCGAGGTTTTGCGTCAGGTAATAACCCAGTACGAGTTGACGCAAAGCATCAACTCTCCCTGGGCAAGGCGTTTCACCCTTGACCCGATGGGGCGGCTGCCCTCAACCCGCCAATGGGCGTTGCCCCTTGACCCCAGCAGTGCGCTGCCGCCCCTGCACCCCGGCACAAAGGACTGGCTGCCCTCTGTACTCCCGCACCGGCGAAGCTGGCTTTCACCGCAGAAGCGGTTTTTGCCAGTTTCGCCGGCTCCGTATCCGTACATTTACGCCCATAGTCGAGAAGTGGATACAGAATACGCCTGCGGGAATTGCCGATCAAAACAGCGGGTGCAGACCCGATATTTTTTCGTAAATCGCCCTCATTTTAAGCGATTTTTTCTTCTGTCTGTATGACCTGAAAGCCATGCTCTTTTGCGTACTCCCTTGCAGCTGCCAGCCGTTCTTCGCTGTACGGCGGCACCAGCCGGATCGAAAGTCGGGACTTGTCCAGTACATAGGTCACGCTGCCTTCCGGCGTACTGCGTTCCAAGCGGCACAGCAGAGGGTACTTCCGGCTGAAATCTGCAAGCCTGCGCTTCAAGCTGGCATTAAAGGTGTAGATACTGGCAATCGTCTCGCCCTCATTCCAGTTGATGATGGTTTCTTTTTCATATTTAGACAGCTTCCTCATACAGTTCC